>WBZO01000291.1_pt1 | contig 118471 bp, 108 predicted proteins | sample 5204261 | NCBI WGS metagenome assembly WBZO01 (sample SAMN12412400, study PRJNA552823) | activated sludge metagenome | isolation source: activated sludge from anammox sidestream of wastewater treatment plant... | place: USA: North Carolina | collected 2017-09 | reverse complement strand
ATCAACCTGCTCGCCCATCACACCCTGATGGCCGCGGCGCTGGCGCGCGCCAAGCTCGCCACCGCCGACCACGTCCAGGCCGCCCTGCCCGAAGTGGCCTGACCCAGGCGCCTCGCCGTCGAGGAGGGTAGGGCTCCGCTGGCGAGCGCCCCGAGCGCCTCGACGGACTCGCGCAGGACCCGAGGTCGACGATCACGGGGTCGTCGACCTCGGTCTGTGTACCGGTCCTGGCGGGAGCCCAGGCGACAAACGCGCTCCCGCCCCCTCGGGGGCGGGCGGGGGGTGGGGGGCGGCACGCCGACGGCGCAATCCGCGAAACGACCCGTGGCCGCCGTCGGTCAAGCGTGAGAAACCGTCAGTGGATCACCGTGAATGACAACAACCGGCGCGCAGAATGGCAACGTGATGGCCGCTCGCCAGACGCTCAACGCGACACGGATTGGGACCTTGTTGTCCGGACGAACCGGCTCCGTCGCGCGCACACTTCGTCCGACGCTGACACCGGGGCGTGAGCGACCCCTGGGTCGCTCACGCCCTCTCTTTCCGCCACCCTGACCTCGCGCGCCCTCACGGACGGCAGAGACCGCCGTCCGACCTGAGCACCGACCGCTGCGACAACTGCAACGGGCACAGGGACATCGGCGCACTAGCTGCGATGTGTGTCCTTCTCCTCATCGAGCCCAAGGCCCACGAGCGCCAGTGGTCGAGTGGGACAACCCTCCGAACTGAGGTTGTCCCACCGGCGGTCTCCCGCCAATCAGGCAATCGGCAGCAGAGACACGGCAAGAGGAGCACCGCATTCCCCTCCAGGTGAGACTGGGGGAGTGCTCGAGCGCGTCAAGGGTGCCCTCGCTCCGCTCGGCGGCTCCGCCGCCCTTGACCCGCCCTCCGCTCTCCCCTGCGGGGCACCTACGGGGAAGGCGGAGAAGCAGACTGCGCTAGGGAGAGCAGGTGCGTCGAGGTTGGGCCAGGTCGTCCATCCCGACTCGCGGGCAATGCGTCAGGAGCGATTGAAGAGCGCTCGCAGCCGGCTCTCCAGGAGGCCTCGTCGCGCCTGGCTCGCGGCGTCCGGAAGGAGGAACCCCGGCAAGGCGTCGATGAAGTCCGGGTTGTCCATCAGCGCCTCAATCTGGCTGGCGATGTAGCCGCGCACGTCGGCTGCCGCGGCTGCGACTTCCTCCACGATCTGCGGTCGCCCGTCCACGACCGTGACGATGTCTTCGAGGTCGTGGCTGGCGGACACGTCACCGGCGCCCCGGCCTCGGAAGGCCTCCAGCTTGGTGGCCAGGAAGTACACCGGAGTCACCAGCCGCACGTCGAGACCGGCGACACGTCGAAGGTCCGCGGTGGCAAGGGCGGCGGGATGCCAGCGATTGCTGAACCCGAGCACCTGCTCGTCGGTCGGCATCACGTCGAGAACCAGCTCGTGCTGACGCCAGCGGCAGAGCGGCGCGCCGGGCCGTGTGTCCTCCGCGAGACCGAGGCCGCGGAGGCGTTCTGCGAGTGACGCGTAAGCACCATACGAGGCCACGTCGACGATGGCGTCCACGTCCTTGGTGGGTCGAACGCCGCCGGCGGCAGGGTCGGTGAGGAACAGACCCGTGGTGCAGCCGCCGACGAAGACCAGTTCTTCGAGCACCGGCGTCAGCAGCCGCACGACGGACTCGAACAGGGCTCGGTTGGGATCAGTCACGGAGTAGCCTCCGCAAGCGCGCGCTGAGCTCTCGCTCGGCGAGGGTGCGTTCACGGGCTCGGCCGTCCCGCAACGCGTCCAGGAGTGCCAGCAACTCGTAGAGCGAGGGGTCTCTCTCGGCAGCTTTCGAGGCCGACTTGTGCAGCGGCTCGAAGGTGACGCCGCGGACCTCGCCGGCGGGGTCGGGCCAGACCGGAGGCAGGTCTTCGCCGGCCGCAATCGTGGCATTGAGCGGCGGGGCCGCATAGGCCGTCGGCCTCCCCCTGGTGGCCTCGCCTCTGCGCGCCGGGAAGGCGTACTTCACCCCGTGGAGCAGAAACTCCTCGACGGCCTTCAGCAACGGCCGGCCGGTCTCCGCATCGACGAGGCGAGAGCGCTCGAGGCGCTTCAGGGACTGGAAGACCTGGGAGGGGCTGAGGGACAGGTCGGCGCCAACCTGCGCGATCGGAGGCCGGGCGCCGCCATAGGTAACCAGCTTCGCGAGCACGACCACGTCCTGCGGCAGCAGCCCTTGAGGCATTCCATATTCTAGAATCTCGAATGTGGATTTCGCAAGAACGGCTGATGTCCGGCTATGCCGTGCCGACCAGATGGGTGAGGTACAGATACGGCCGAATGAGGGCGACGAACTCCAGCGTCGCGTCTCCCCGCTCGAACGCGTCCACGAGCCCCGACGTGCCGGCGTTCCACAGCGCGTTCGTGTTGCCCTGCTCCCACGTCCGGTAGAGCGCGTGGAAGCGCGGCGCCCGGAACCGTCTGGCCGCCTCGACGAACCGCGGCTCTGGCGGGGTCGAGCCACTGCCCGCGGCGAGCTTCCGCTGTTCGAAGTACCAGTGCAGTTCCGAAACATCGGACCGGCACAAGGGTGACAACAACTCCTCGCGAGCGGCCTGACGGTACGCCGGGATCGCGGCCTCGAACTGCGGCGGCACGAGCACCCGAATGGTCAGACGTCGGAGGAGGCGCCACACGATCGCGTGCCGCTGCATGAAGGCGCGGAAGTCCACCGGCGACGGCCGCGTCGCGAGGTAGATGAACACGTGCTCGTCGTCGAGTCCATCTACGCCGATTGGGAGCTTGTCCGGGAAGAACCGCAGCGTCTCCCGGGAGCCAGCGCGGAACGCAAGGTGCGGGAGGTCGTTGGGTTCGAGACGGTAGTCCGCAAGTAAGCGTTCGACCAACCCCGTGTTGACGGCGCAGCGGGGACGTGGCCCGCGCGCCAAGGCGAGGGTCAGCGGGTGACGGGTGAGGCGACGTGCGTGGCCCAGCCCTTCGGGGTCAGACGGGCGATCTGGGACTGTGGATGGGTGGCGACGCGGAGCAGCACGTCGCGCAGGTAGGGGAACGGGGCCACGCCGACCAACCGACAGCTCTGGACGAGCGAGTAGAGCAGCGCCGCGCGGTGGGCCCCCTCGAGACTGCCTGCAAACAGCCAGTTCTTCCGGCCGAGCCCGACGGCGCGCAGTTGCCGCTCCGCGCCGTTGTTGTCGATGCTCAGACGGCCATCGTCGACGTAGCGCTGCAGCGCTGCCCATTGATTGTCCAGATAGCGCAGGGCGTCGCCCAATGGCGACTTCGGCAACGCGTGCCCCGCCAGGTGCCCGCGCGCCTGATCGAGTTGCGCCAGCAGCGGACGGCTCCGCTCCTGCCGGGCCGCATGGCGCGCCTCGACCGACACGTCAGCCGTCTCGCGCTCGACCTCGTACAGCCGTTGGATCAGCGCCACGATCAACGCCGCGGACGGGTCCGTCTCGAGCGCCTCGACAAAGCGTCGGCGCGCGTGCGCGAAGCAGCCGACTTCGACGACGCGGCCGGTCCGGTACAACGCGTCGTACCCCGCGTACGCATCCGCCTGGAGATACCCGGCAAACGAGGCGAGCACGCGCTCGGGCCCGTCGCGTTCATGCGTCGCCGTGGCGTCGAAGACCACCTGGCGTCCCCGCGGATCGAGATACGTCCACAGGCGGCCCTTGAAACTGCCGCCGTCCTCGCCCAGCACGGTCACCGGCGTGTCATCGGTCTGCAGGTCGTCGGTCGCCGTCACCTCACGCCGGAGTTGGTCGCCGATCGGCGCCAGCGCCGCCGCGACGTCGGCGATCCACCCGCACATCGTGCTGCGCGCCAGTGTCACCCCGTGCCGCGCGAAGATGCCTTCCAGCCGGTGCAGCGGGAGGTGATCGGCGTACTTCGAGACGATGACGTGGGCCAGCAACCCTTCGCCGGCCAGCGACTTCTCGATCGCTTGCGCGGGGGCCGGCGCCTCGATCACTCCGTCGTGGCAGTGCGGGCACGCGTACTTCAGCCGCGTGGTCTCGCGGACGAAGAAGCTCGCCGGCACGTACTCCAGCTTCTCCGCGGTCGTCGCGCCGATCTGGACCTTCGCGTGTCCGCACGCGCAGACCTTGTCGGTGTCCGCGATGTCGATGACGTCGACCTGGCGCGGCAAGTCCGCCGGAAACGGCCGACGGCCCGTCGGCGCCCGCCGCGTGTGGCCGCGCACCGGGGTCTCGCCCGAGTCCATCTCGATCGGCTCGGCGAGGGGGCCCGATTCGTTCGCGAGTTGCTCGAGGGCAAGCTGCAGTTGCCGCGGGTCGACCTTCTCGGACTTCTTGCCGAACAAGCGCCGACACAGGACGTCGAGCTGGTGCCGGAGCGCCGCGTTCTCGCGCTGGCTCTTGCTGAGCTGATCCTGGAGGGTGGCGATGAGCGCGCGGGCCGTGGCGAGATCGCTGATCGCGAGGTCGATCGGGGCCGCGCTCACGAGCCGGCACTCTACCAATACGGGATCGCGCGCGCCACAAGAATCTGCACGTGGTCGCACCGATCACGCGACGCGATCGTACCAGCGGCGCCGCCGCGTCGCGCTCACCTCGACGCCCGCCAGCAACACCAGCAGATCACGACTGCGCAACTCGACGGGCGTCGCGCTCACCTCGGCCGGCCACGCAAACGTGCCGCGCTCGAGCCGCTTGTAGAGCACCCAGAACCCGCTGCGATCCCAGACGAGAATCTTCAGTCGGTCTCCGCGCCGGTTGCGGAACAGGAACAGATGACCCGACAACGGGTCCAGCGCGAACCGCTCGCGCACGACTGCCGACAGGCCATCCACCGACCGCCGCAGATCTGTCGCGCCGGGGGCCACGAAGATCCGCACCGCGGGCGACAGCGTCAGCGTGGCGGCCGCAGCGCCGTGACCACGGCGCGGACGAGCGCCACCGACGCGCCAGGCCGCACCACCGCCCGTTCCCCGGACGGGAACACGATGTCGACCACCACGTCGTTGTCCGCGTCCAGCACCGTGACCGGCACGAACGCGACGTCCGTCGCCGCGTCGTCTCCGCCGACCTCGTCTCGGGCGTCGGCCGCCTGGCACCAGCCCCAGAACGTCCGGGGATGGACGCCGTGGCGTCGCGCGAACGCCGCGTTGCTCTCGCCGCTCCTCCGCCACCGCGCCACCAACTGCACCACCCGGGCGGGCGGCACCACCTTCGTCTTCACGGGTGTGGGCATCCGTCGTCCTCCTGCCCACAGCGTCCTCGCTCAGCCCGCCAGCCTCAAGACGGGGTTCGTCGAACGGTTACGATTGCGATCAGCCTGGGCGCGCTTGACCCATTCGCGCAGCGCCGATTCCGTCAAATCCAGATCGCGAGCGACGGCGCCCGCCGTCTTGCCTTCATCCAGGACGAGCCGCACCGCCTCAACCTTGAAGTCCTCATCAAACCGCCGGCTTGGCCGCCGGCTTCTCGCTTCCTTCGACATTCGGGACATCGTATCCACCTTTCGGAAGATGTCCACGAAATCGGATCAAGCGCACCGAGTTCAACGATCCCGTGAGGATCTCCGCCCCGCCCGGAGCTCCAACAGGGCGTAAGAACCCCCCGACTTTGCACACCGTGTCTCAGTTGTGTCTCAGTTGCCCCTCGGGTCGGTCAGGCTGGGCACACCGCTGGCCGACGCAAAGTCTTGACTGTCTTTGACTTAGGAGTTTGGCTGGGAGGCAGGGATTCGAATTCGGAGGCAGGCGGTTCCCGTAACTGTTGATGGCGCGTTACTTCTGGCGATAAGCGCTTCGTCCACAGTGGGTTGCGAGTCTCCGATTCGTTCACTCCCGTCCACATCAGTCCTCACGAATCAACCGCCGCCGTGGAGACATTGTGGAGACGGCGTCGTCACGAGTACCCGACCCAGCGCTCCGGCCTGAGGCCGCATGCCCTGCCCTCGAACTGGAGGTCGACCCTTCAACGCGCTGGAGAAGCGTCTGGGTGCAATAGTGAAGGCCTTCGAGACGCTGCCCGCGCCCGAGCGCGCGAGCACGAGAGCCCGTCTCGAGCGCATCCAGGCCCGCGCGAAGCACATCGGCTGGAGCTTCTGCGACGCGGTCGATGAAGTGGTGCAGGCGCTCGACGCCCGCGCCAAGGGCGGCAGGGTCGATGGACGTTGAGGGCCGCCTGGCACTGGCTGACCTGATTCGGCCCGCGAGGGCCGCGACAGCTGCCGTCGCGTCGTCATCGCCGTAGCCCAGATCCACGGCCTGCTCCGTTCCCGCCTCGACAAACGTCAGCATCAGGTCGACCGTCCCGGACGGGTCGCCGGTTGCGCGCTGATAGTCGGTGATCGCGGCGGCGGCATCGCGGATGCTGACGCGGCGCGTGCTGAACGGATCCGGATAGATCGCGTCGGCGACCAGGCGCCGGTACTCCTCGACGGTACCGCTGCCGGGACTGAGCCGCGAGTGCAGGAAGCGACGATTGGCCGCGCGCGCGTCGTAGAGGTCCGCCACCAGCGACACGAGCCCTTCACGGTCGAACGTCTGGAGACGTGCCTTCACTTCGCTCCACGTCCCGCGCCTTCTTGGTTCAGCCATGCTCCCTTCGGCGTCTCCCCCGCCCCCACGCGCCTATCGTCGATACCAGCGGCGATACGCTGCGACCCACTCGGCGCCCTGCGGTCGCGGAGCGGTCGGCTCCAACTCCGACAGCCCGACCTTGTGACGTTTGCCGCGGCGCCGGCACATGGCAATCAATTCACCTGCGTGACCAATGTCGATCTTCTCGACCACCACGACCTCGCCGAGAACGCTCGCCTCACACGGAAGCGCCAGGTGCTCCTCGAGCATGGTCAGGAACGCGGTGGCCTGCTCGGCGTCCCCATATGCGTCCACCGTGGCTTCCTCGATCAGGGCATCTAGCCGGCTCGGACTCGGAGGCCACGCGCGCGTCGGCCTCTTCCGGATGGCGGGCCTGCGATTCGGGGTGCGCGTCTCGGAGGACAGCTGCCGCTCGGCGGCCTGCGGTTCGAGTCGACCAGCCGCAAGGGGGCCGCCGATGACTTCGATGGAATCCTGCACGGTGGCGTTCAGCGTGAAACCTTCGAATGCCATCAACATGCGGCCTACCTGATCCCAGGTGAACGGCCGTCCATCGACGATCAGCAGCGGGAGCTCACCGCCCGTCTCGCGATCCCACTCGATGACGCCGCGGAGTCGATGCAGTTGCGTGAGCTGCCACCCGTGTTCGGTCTCCTCGACGTGCCGCACGCTGAGTCCCTCGCGGATTCGCTCGCACAAGCACGTGAACAGGTCATGGGCGTCGGCCTCGAGGTCGCCAAGGATCTCGAACCGATACCCTCCTTTCGCGGCTGGCCTCCCAATCTCACGCGCGTACATGGCGTGGCCGGTGGGCACCAGCATCGACCGAGTCTCGAAGCGGTGTCGCACCCCATCGACATCGGTGATTGCGAAGGGCGGCATGGCCGTGTTGTCGAAGTCGACGCCGAGCCGGTCGGCTGTCTCGTCGTTGAAACAGCGGTAACACCGGTCGCCGACCCCGGCGATCGAGATCGCATCGTGGGCGCGCAGGATCTTCCTGCACAGGCCGCATCGGCGTCGTTCCTGGTTGCGATCGTGGCTCATGACCTGTCGAAGGCGCCGATGTCCGGTTTCAGCCCAGATCGCTGAGGATCTCCGCAACGTTGCGTGCGTCGTGCAGCACGGCGACGATAGTTAGCGGATCGCCACTCGGGTCGTACACCACCAGATAGGAGTACACACTCCAGAACTTCAAGGGCCGCTCGGTCAGATCCTGGCGCACGTGGCCGATGCCGGGTCGTGACGCCAGCAGCCCGAACGCATCCTCGAGCGCGAGCACAACCTTCAGCGCCGCGTCGACGCTGTCGCCAGCGATGAAGTCAGCGATAGCCTCGACGTCCGCCTCGGCTCGCTCCGTCAGGCGGTACGTCTTGCTCACGTGCGCTTCTTCGAGCGGGCCGTCACGCGCTGCTTGATGCGCGCCATCGCTACGGGGCCGTCGACGACCCGTCCTGCTTGGGCCTCCTGCCAGCCGCGCTCAATCTGCTCCCGCCAGCGGAGTCGCACCTCATCATGCTCCTTCAACAGACGGAGGCCTTCACGCACGACTTCGCTGGCATTGTTGTAGAGCCCGCTCTCGACCTTCTCGCCGACGAATCGCTCCAGCTCAGGCGTCAATGACACGTTCATGGCATTCCTCGCAGTAACAGACTTTAGCAAAGTCTGTCGGTTGCTGGAGAACGAACATGGAGACATCGTGGAGACGGTTCTGCGGCTTGACGAGCGGAAGTCGAACTCCGTCAATCAGATAGCGTGAGGAGGGTCAGGGATTCTCCCACGACACCATCTGGCCGCAAGTTATTGTGTGACAGAGACTTATGGCTGGGAGGCAGGGATTCGAACCCCGATAACGTGGTCCAGAGGCGAAAAGGCCGAAACCGACGATGACCGTTCTTCGCGGTTTCCCTGGGGTTTTCTGAGACCACCTTTCGGCCGGCTCGGGCACCCACCGGCGTTCTTGTGCGCAGTTTGTCAAGTTCGTATCAAGATCGAGAGCCTCGGGCGCGCTTGCCGACCTGTTAGCCGGCCTTGCGCAATGCTTGCGCCGCCTGCCAGAGATCCCAGTCGTTCTGCAGGCCGAGCCACATCTCTGCCGATGTGTCGAGGAGCTTCGCCAGTCGTAGAGCCGTGTCGGCGGTCACTCCACGCTTACCCCGGATGACCTCGTTGAGCCGATTCAGCGGAATGCCCATCCGACGAGCGGCCTCGACCTGCGTCATCCCCGCCGGCTTCAGAAACTCCTCGAGCAACACCTCGCCGGGATGCGTCGGCGGCCGCTTCAGCGCCAACACCGATGTGGGAGCGTCAATGATAGTCTTCGCACGCGACTTCCTGGGCATGACCGTCCTCGAATCTGAACGTGAGCCGGTACTGTTCGTTCACCCGCAGGCTCCACTCGCCCGCCCGATCGCCTTTCAGGGCCTCCAGACGATTGCCGCTTGGCAGCCGTAGATCCTTCAACGCTCTCGCCCGGTGCAGAACGTCAAGCTTCCGACGGACAACCGGCCAGAGTGGCTTCGGAATGCGGCGCGCCACCTTCGATTCGACGCCGAGGTAGACATCAGCGGTGGCCTGGTCGGCGAAGCTCCGGATCACGCCACCAGTTTACATGGATCACGTGTAATCGTCAAAGAACAGCGCGCTCAGACGAGGGACAGCCCGAGTTTCGTCAGATACTCGAACGTAAGGTCATAGAACTTCGGCAGCCGCGTTCCGGCGGAACGCGCGCTGCTGTTCTTTGAGCAGGCCGTGCAGGCCGGCCGCCGTGCGCTCGGCGAACACTTTGCCACGATGGCCGGCAACGGCGCACGGAGCCGGAAAATCCGCCGCGCGCCATCACGCTCCACGTGGTGTCTAATGCTTCGACGTTCTTCGGTTCGTCAGTGTCCGGTCACCCCTCGTGAAGTCTTGTTCCCCATCGCTTGGCCGGGTCGGCTCCGGGGACGCGATCGGGGGACCCCCCGGACGAATCGAGTCTTGACCAATTGAGTCAGAACCATGTCAGGTTCGAGCCCAGCTGTCCAACCAAAGAAGGGATCTATGAAGACCGCGGCTTTGCTGGTGTCGCTGCTCGTGGCTCTGGTGCTGGGCGCCGCGGTCGCGGCGCCCGCGCAGGAGCCATGGTCCGCTGAACTGTCGGCCAAGGTCGACAAGCTGTTCGAACGGATGGACAAGCCCACCACCCCTGGATGCGCTCTGGCCGTCGTTCGGGACGGGCGACTCGTCTACACGCGCGGATACGGCATGGCGAACTTCGATCACGACATTGCCATCACGCCATCGACGGTGTTCCACGTGGCTTCCGTGTCCAAGCAGTTCACCGCCGCGGCAATCCTCCTGCTGGCGAGCGATGGCAAACTCTCACTGGACGACGACGTGCGCAAGTACCTGCCGGAGCTTCCAGACTTCGGCAAGCTCATAACGCTCCGCCACCTGGTACATCACACGAGCGGTTTGCGAGATCAGTGGGAGCTGCTGATGATGGCGGGCTGGCGGTACTCGCTGGACCTGATCACGGACGAAGACGTGCTGGAGCTGATGTCGCGCCAGAAGGACCTGAACTTCACGCCGGGCGCCGAGCACATGTACTGCAACACCGGCTACACGCCGCTCGCCACGATCGTCAAGCGCGTGAGCGGCCGTACGTTCCGCGAGTTCGCCGCGGAGCGCTTGTTCAAGCCGCTCGGGATGACGCGCACGTTCTTCCGTGACGATCACGCGGAGATCATCAAAGGGCAGGCGTACGGCTATGAGTGGAACGGAAGCACGTTTCGACTGAGCGTGACCAACTTCGACACGGCGGGCGCGACGAGCCTTCACACGACCGTGGAGGATCTGGCGCTCTGGGACCGCAATTTCTACGATGGTCGCGTGGGTGGCCGGGCGTTCCTGGCGGCGATGGAAAAGAAGGGGACGCTGGCGAACGGCGAGGAGCTGGCGTACGCGTCGGGGCTCGTTCATGGCACCCACCGAGGCCTGACGACAGTGGGCCACGGCGGGGCCGACGCGGGATATCAATCCGACTTCCTGCGATTTCCGACGGAGCGCTTCTCGGTAATCTGCCTCTGCAACTCGTCGACGGCCAACCCCTCCGGGTTGACGCGGCAGGTGGCGGATGTCGTGCTCGACGGGAAACTGTCGGCGGCGCCACCGGCCCCGGCGGCCGACGGTCGACCTGCTGTCGTGCTCAGCGCCGAGGAGTTGGGGCGATGCGAGGGACTCTACTGGAAGCGGGGCACCGACAGTTACCGCAAGCTCGTCTCGAAGAATGGAACCATGGAAAGCGTCTGGGGGCGAAGCGGCACCCCGCTCCGGTCGGTCGGCCGCGGGCTGTTCGCGGGAAGAACGACGGACCTGCTCGTCGAGCCGCTGCCCGACGGCCGCCGTCGGCTCACCGAGACGGTGCGGGCGGGAACAGTGAAGCCGGTGGTCTTCGAGTCGGTGGAGTTGTTCGCTCCGACCGAGGCGCAGGCCGCGGAGTACACAGGCGTCTACCACAGCGAGGAGATCGAGCCCGCTTATCGCATCGTGGCTGCCGAGGGTCAGCTGGTGCTTCGGCGCCTGAAGGTCCAGGACGCGACGCTCGAACCATTGACGAAGGACGTCTTCCGCGGGACCTTCGGCACCCTGCGTTTCTCGCGGGCTGCCAACGGAGGTGTGTCTGGTTTCACCGTCAGCAGCGCGCGCATCCGGAACTTCCGCTTCACGAAGGATCCCGTTGGTCCGTCGCCGCTGCCGTAGGCGGCTCCGTTCGTTGCGAACATCGAGGAATGCCGCTCGTCCCGCGTGACTGGTGCGAGTCCAGCGCGGAACCGGTGCCGCGACCCTCCGGTACCGGGACCTTTCTGTCAACTTCTTATCAAGATCGCCAACCGAGTCCCGACAAGTCAGGCTCGTCGACGTGGCGATAACCCGTTCAACGACGCGGTGTTAGAACGACGCCTCCGCGGCGCAACGGGCACCCCGATAACGTGGTCAAAACCACGAATTCCCGAAGCCCGACCAGTTGGTCGCAAACTATTGAATTTGAATGGGTTGTTTGGCTGGGAGGCAGGGATTCGAACCCCGATAACGTGGTCCAGAGCCACGTGTCCTACCGTTGAACGACCTCCCAGCACGGCTGGCCGCCAGAGGAACACCGATTCTAAGCCATCCCGTTCGCCGATGGCAACGCGCAGCGCCTCGAAACGCATGCCAGGAGCAGACCTGACAGCCGCTCACACCCTACCGACAGCGTACAGCGACACCTCGGGCCCGAGATGTTGACAGGTCGATCCACCAGCGCCTTCGCCCAGGCCCCAGAGCCAGCAGACACCACGCCCGGCGATGCGCCCGATGCCTAATGCCGGGTTTCCAACCTGCCGATTCTCCCTACGACAGATCTGTGCACCGGCCACGCCATGAGCACGCACGACGAACAATCCCGTGAGCCACAGGGCATCGACCGCCGCACCTCGCCGCGCGTGCCCGCCTCGGCCGTTCCGGACCTGAAGGCCCGGCTCCTCGCAGGACCCGACGTCAGGCTGGTGGATCTCTCGCGGCGCGGCGTCCTCCTCGAAACGCAGACGCGACTGCTACCAGGCTCGCCAGTCCGCCTCAAGTTCGTCGCCCAGGACGCAACGCTGGTCCTGAAGGGAGCGGTGGTCCGCTCCAGCGTGTGCACCTGCGGCGAACACGGCCTGATCTACCGCACGGCGGTCACCTTCGATGAAGACATCGCCATCTGCGACGACTCGCTCTGGAGTGCGCCGCCCATGACGGCCTCCCCCGAACCCGCCGCCGTCCAGCCGGATCGTGACCCCGCTCCACTGACACTCGTCCGGTCCGACACACCCGCGTCGGCCCCGGCCGCCGCGGCGTTCGACGCTGCGGCCCGCCCCGCGCTGCTCCCGCCCTCGGCACTGCTGCCGGACGCGACGGTCATCACCCTCTTCGCCGACGATCCCGAGGCGCTGCGCTCGATGCTGGCCGCCAACGACTGGTGAAGCACGCTGCGGTCATGCGCCTGCTCTACCACACCGCTCACCTGTCAGACGCCGACCTGGCCGGGCGCGCGCTGGAGCGGCTGTCGCCACCAGTCAGGGTGGAGGCGTGCGCCTCGGTGCGCGACGTGCTGGCGCGGTACACCGAGACGCCGCCGCCAGACGCGCTGCTCCTCGACACCTCACCGCCCGCGCACGAACCGCTGAAGGCCCTCGCCGAGATTCGCGCGGCGCATCCCGACGCGCTCGTGATCGCGCTGGTCAGGCCCGGCGCCGACACGCTCGCCGTCGATGCGCTGATCGCCGGCGCCGACGAGACGCTGGTCAAGCACCGCGAGTTCTTCCTGCAGGCGCCAGCCGCCGTCGCGCGCGTGCGGGCCCGCCGGTCGTCGGGCGCCGCCGGCGCCCCACCACACGTACTGGCCGTGGTGCCGGACGGACACCCCGCGCTCGAGGCCGCCAGTGACCTGCGCGTGACACGGGCCGAGGACGACTGGTGGACGAATCCGGCCGAGCAGACGCTCGCGGCACGCCCCGACGTCCTGCTGCTGGCCGATGCGCCAGGAACGGCGCGTGTGGCCGCAGCCATCCGGACGCTGCGCGACCGCGCGAGCAGCACGCCGGTCGTGCTGCTGGCGGGCGAGGCGGCCCCCGACAGGGCGGTCTGCGAACGCATCGGCGTGGCAGCCGTCGTCGGCGCCAGCGATTACGCGCGTCTGCCTGACATCGTGCGAAGCGTGACCACCACCTCGCGCCTGACCGCACAGGTGGCGGTGCTGCGCGCGAAGGAACACCGCCTGCGCGCGATCATCGAGTCGGTGCCCGCCAGCGTCGTGCTCGCCACGATCGATGGCCAGGTGCTCGCGATGAACGTCACGGGGCTGGCGCTGATTGGCGCCGGCGGCGCAGCCGACATCGTCGGGCGATCGATGTTCTCGCTGGCCGACGCGCCGGCCGTCGAGGATCTCCGCGCGTTCGTGACGAGAGTGTGCCAGGGGGCGCCAGGGCTCGCCAGGTTCTCCGGACGCGCGCTCGATGGCACGCCGAAGACCTTCGAGATCCGCGCCGTGCCGATGCCGCGCGACCAGGACACCACCGTCATGCTGGGCGTGATGCGCATCGCCCCGGCCGCATCGCCGGCCAGCGCCGGAGGCGGCGCGGCGCTCGGCATGACGGCGGGCGCACATCCCGCGGCGGCCACAGACGAGGCGGCTGTCAGGGCGGAACTCGATACGCTGCGCGAGGCGCTCGCGAAGGAACGGCTGGTGCACGCCGGCGCCCAGCAGCAACTCGAGGACGCCGGCACACGCCAGGCCATCCAGGAGGCGGCCTGGGCCGCCGTCCAGGCGGAACTCCAGCGGAAACTGATCCTCCAGGCCAGCCTGCCCGACCGCGAGGCGGAGCACGAGCGGGCGCGCGCGCTGCTCGAGCAGGCCGTCCGCGAGCGCGACCAGCGCCTGCTGTCGCTGAGCGAGGCGCTCCAGCAGGCCGAGGGGGGCCTGCAGGACGCCGCGGAGCAGATCGCGCGGTTGCGCGAGGCCGCCGAAGCGCACGACGACGAGACGGTGTCGCTTCAGGCAATCATCGACGTCGGCGCCGGGCGCGAGCAGGAACTGCTGCGCGCGCTGGCAGCACGCGACGCGGAGCTGACGGGCCTGCAGTCGGAAATCGCATCGGCACGGCAGGCGCTCGCCGATGACGCCAGCGAGATCCACGCGCTGCACGAAGCCGCCGACAGCGCGGCGACCCGCGAGCAGGATCTGCGGCAGCAGCTGGCCGAACGCGACGCGACGATTGAGAGCGTCGGCGAACAGGTGCGCACCCTGCGGCAGGCGTTGGTCGATCGCAGCGCGGAACTGGAGACGCTGCGGGCCACCGCCGATCAGCAGGCGAAGGAGCACACCGCGCTGCTGGACGTCCGGCAGCAGATGGCGCGCCTGCAGGCAGCCGCGGCCACGGCCGAACAGCAGGAACGCGCGCTCGAAGAGGCCAACGATCGGATCCAGCGGCTGCGGACGGCACTCGAGGACGCACTCGGCACGCACGCGGATCTCGAGCGCACGGTCCAGGAGCGCGATGCCGAGCTCGACGGCCTCCGCGCGGAACGGGACGCCGCCGACGCGCGGGCGCGGACACTCGAAGGCGACCTCGCCGCACTGGCCGCGCGGGCCGACGAGCCGCGAGAGGACGCGTCCGCACGCGAGGCCATCGAGGCGATTCGGGCCGAGCGCGACGCGGCGCGCTCCGAGGCCGCCCAATGGCTCACGCGCGCGAGGGCGGCCGAAGATCAGGCCGCACGCCTTCCCGATCTGCACGCCCAGGTGGAACAGTGGCGGACACGCTTCGAGGGCGCGCGCGGCTCCCTCGAGGCGACCTTCGCGGAACTCACCGAGGCGCGCCGCGGCGCAGACCAGGCGCAACACCTGGCCGCTGATCTCGCGGAGCTGCGCGAGGCGCACGCCCGGATGAGGCGTGAGGCGGAAGACACGACAGCGCGCCTGCGCGGGACGGAAACCGAACTCGAGGCCACCCGCCGGCGCGCCGGCGATCTCGAGGCCGCGACGGTTTCGCTCGAGGCGGCGCGCGCGGCGCTGGCAGGCGACCTGGAGACGGCATGCGGCGCGCTGGCGTCACTCCAGGCACTGCATGCGGAACTGCAGGCCGCGATGACCGCTGGCTGGGAGGCGCGCGCGGCGCTGGCCACACGCGAAGCCGACGCCATCTCGGCGCGAGACGAGGCCGCGGCCGCCCTCGCCGCGCAGCAGGAACACACCGCCCGTTTGCAGGCCGACATCACGCGGCTCGAAGCAGAAACCGCGTCGCTGCGCCAGGGCATGGCCGCCCATGAGGCGGACGTGGCGGCACTGCAGGCGGCCCGCAACGAGGCTCAGGCCGCGCTCGCCCTGGAGCGAGAGCGCCGCGACGCCCTCGAAGCGCTGGCCGGCGCCGCATCCTCGGCCCGTGACGAGGCGCTCGCGCTGCTGGCCACGCGCGACTCGGAAGCCGCCGAGGTCCGCGAACTCGCCGTGCGCACCGCCGCGGAACTCGACACGCTGCGCGGCACGATGGCTGCCGCCGACGGGCAGCGGGCGGCCGACCTCGCGCTGCTCGACGAGCAGCGCGACCGGATCGCGGCGCTCGAAGCCGAACTCGCCGCCCGGCACGCGGCGCTGGCGGCAGCCGACCAGGCGGCGCGATCCCTGCGCGTGGCCGTGACGGAAGCCGAGGCCGCCCGCGAACAGGCCGAGCGCCAGCTCGCCGCCGGCCGTGAGACGCAACGCGCCGTGCTCGACGACCAGCAGGCGCTGCGCGACCAGATCGCCGACCTGCAGGCACAACTGGCCGGCCAGCGCCAGCTCGCGGCCGACGTCGACGCCGAGCGCGCGACACTGCGGGAAGGGATGGCGCGTGCCGATGCCAGCAGCCAGCTCCTGGCCTCGCGCCAGCGCGAGGCAAACGACGCGCTGGAGCGGACGACTGCCGACCTGCGCGAGCGGCTGGCCGAGCTCGAATCGACGATGGCCGGCGAGCGCGCGGCGCTGGAGCAGACCATCGCCTCGCGCGATGCCGCCTTCCGCCGGCTGTCGCAGTCGGGCGTCGTCGGCCTGGCTACCACCACCCCAGAAGGCGCGCTGCTGCGGTGCAACGACGCGCTGGCCGGCTTCTGCGGCTTCGCATCAGCCGACGACCTGCTGCGCCGCGCCGGCGAGGCGGGGCTGCCGCTGGTCAACGACTGGCCGGCGTTTGCCAGCCTCGTGGCCTCGTCTGCCGTCCCGGTGACCGTCGAGAGCAGCGTGCAGCGCCCCGATGGCGGGGTGGCGTGGCTGCAGGCCTCGGCCATCGCGTCGGGTGCACCCGCGTCCTCCGCCCACATCGAGTGGACCATCGTCGATGCCACGGATCGGTACCTGCGGCTGCGCCAGCAGCGGCAGGGGCGACGCCTCGAGGCCGTTCGCGACCTGGCGATCTCGGCCGGCGGCGAGCTGCTCGAGGCGTTGGGAAGCCGTCCGCCCGAGACGCTTCCAGGCCTCGTGCCGGCCGGCTCCGGCGTCGACGCGCGGAACCGCGCGCGCGAGATCGTCCAGCAGCTCGTGGCCTTCGCGCAGAAGCACGCCCGCCCGGCACACCTGGTGGATCTGGGCGAGCAGGCCGCGCACCTGCGGCTGACGCTGGTGCGGCTGGTGGGCGAGGACGTGTCGCTGTCGCTCGAGGTGCCGCCGCGGCCGCTGGTGGTGACCGCCGATCCGGCGGAGCTCGATCACTGGATCACGTCGCTGGGCGTGGTGCTGCGCGATGCCCTTCCGGCCATGGGCACCATCGCCGTCAGCGTCACGCCGCGCGATCTCGTGATGGGCGCCGCGACCGGGGCGCCGCGCGTCGCGCCCGTCGCCACGCTCAGCCTGCGCGCCACCGGCTACGGCGTGCGCGCCGTGACGGTCCCGCTCGCCGTCCAGGACGCGGTGAGCCAGCGCGGCGGCGTACTCCGCTCCGCCCACGATGCCATTGGCGGCGCGGCCACCGTCGAGATCCACCTGCCGGCCGTGGTCAGCCTGTCAGGCGCCGACGCCCCCTTCCCCCTGCAGGCCCGGCGACAGCCGGTGTAGGCGCAGCATCGCCGGCGTGCCGCCGGCGCATGGCGACGCGGACGTTGTGGCGCCGCCGGCTTCCCTTGTACCCTTCCTGCACCATGTCGAACGTTCCGGAAGAGGCCGCGCCGCCAGGCCCGACCACCTCGCTCGATTTCATCCGGCAGATCGTCGAAGCCGATCGCGCCGCCGGCAGGCACGGGGGCCGCGTCCACACGCGGTTTCCGCCCGAACCCAACGGCTACCTCCACATCGGGCACGCCAAGTCGATCTGCCTGAACTTCGGCGTCGCCCAGGAGTACGGCGGCCTCTGCAACCTCCGCTACGACGACACGAACCCCGAGAAGGAGGATGTCGAGTACGTGGACGCCATCCGGGAGGACGTCCGCTGGCTCGGCTTCAGCTGGGACGATCGCGAGTTCTACGCCTCGGACTACTTCGAGGCGCTCTACCAGTTCGCCGAGCACCTGATCCGCGCGGGGCTGGCCTACGTCGACGACCTCACCGCCGACCAGATCCGCGAGTACCGCGGCACGCTCACCGCGCCCGGGCGCGAGAGCCCCTGGCGCACGCGCGGCGTGGAGGAGAACCTCGACCTGTTCCGCCGGATGCGCGCCGGCGAGTTCGAGGACGGCGCGAAGGTGCTGCGGGCGAAGATCGACATGGCGTCGCCCAACATCAACATGCGCGACCCCGTGCTCTACCGGATCCGGCGCGAGCACCATCACCGCACCGGCGACGCGTGGTGCATCTACCCGATGTACGACTACGCGCACCCGCTGAGCGACGCCATCGAGGGCATCACGCACTCGCTGTGCACGCTGGAGTTCGAGGACCACCGCCCGTTCTACGACTGGTGCGTGCGGAACACGCCGGTGGCCGCGCAGCCGCAGCAGATCGAGTTCGCGCGGCTCAACCTCACCTACACGCTGATGAGCAAGCGCAAGCTGCTGCGGCTGGTGCAGGACGGCCATGTGTCCGGCTGGGACGATCCGCGCATGCCGACGCTGGCCGGGCTGCGGCGCCGTGGCTACACGCCCGAGGCGCTGCGCGACTTCGCCGCGCGCATCGGCGTCGCGCGGAAGGAGAACATCGTCGAGGTGGACCTGCTCGAGCACTGCGTGCGCGAGGACCTCAACCGCCGCGCGCCGCGCGTGATGGCCGTGCTGCGGCCCATCAGGGTGGTGATCGAGAACTATCCGGAAGGCAAGGTCGAGCAGATCGAGGCCGTCAACAACCCCGAGGACGCGGCGGCCGGGACGCGCCAGGTCCCGTTCTCACGCGAGATCTTCATCGACGCCGACGACTTCCGCGAGCACCCGCCGAAGAAGTTCCACCGGCTGTCGCCGGGCGCCGAGGTGCGCCTGCGCTGGGCCTACGTCATCCGCTGCGATCGCGTCGTGAAGAACGAGGCCGGAGACATCGTCGAGCTGCGCTGCACGTACGACGACGCCACCGGCCGCAGCGCGACGACGGCCGACGGGCGGAAGGTGAAGGGCACCATCCACTGGGTGTCGGCCGCGCATGCGGTCGACGCCGAGGTGCGTCTCTACGACCGGCTGTTCACCGCAGCCGATCCCGAGGACGTGCCCGAGGGCCTCGACTTCACGGCGCGCCTCAACCCCGCCAGTCTCGAGGTGATTCCGCACGCGAAGGTGGAGCCCGGCCTGGCCGATATCGCGCCGGGCGGTCGCTGGCAGTTCGAGCGCACCGGCTACTTCTGCGCCGATCCCGATTCGGCGCCCGGCCGGCCCGTGTTCAACCGCACGGTGGGCCTGCGCGACACGTGGGGGAAGATCCAGGCGAAGGCCGGCGAGTGATGCCGCCGCGGGCGTGGCGGCTCGCGAAGCTCCAGCCGGCGCCGGGCTGCTAGCAGCCCGTGGCGAAAGTGGTGCTGCATTCGACGGGCGGGGCATCCCGGCGGGCGGCGTTGCTCCTCCCTCAAATACTGGCCGTATTCTCGGTCGTCGCGCCTGGCCAGCCGGGCGCCGCGCCCGTCTCGGTGCGACGCGGCACTCCCACCACGGGCTGCTAGCCTGCCATCGCCATCGCCGCGTCGAGCCGGGCCAGCACCCGGTCGCGGCCGAGCAGCGCCAGCACCTCGAAGATCCCCGGACTGGCGGCGCGGCCGGTGACCGACACCCGTGCGGCGTGGATGAGCGTGCCCGCCTTCACGCCGCGGGCCTCGGCCAGCGTCCGGATGGCGGTCTCGAGCGTCGCCGCGTCGAAGGCCGGCAGCGCGGCCAGCGTCTCGCGCAGCGCCGCGAGGTGCGCGCGCGTGCCCGGTGGCGCCAGGTAGCGCGCGACGGCCGCCTCGTCGTAGTGGATGACGTCGGAGAGCAGCGGCTGTGCCTGCGTGACGAAGTCGTGGAGCCGGTGCGCCCGCGGCTTGAGCAGGTCGAGCACCGAGAGCAGCCAGGGCCGCCGGTCGCCCGCCAGCGACTCGTCCCACGTGCCCGCCGCGCGCAGCAGCGGCTCCACGCGTCCGGCCAGCGCTTCTGCCGGCAGCCGCATGATGTGCTGGTTGTTGAACCACACCAGCTTGTCGGGGTTGAACACGGCGTGGCCGCCGCTGATGCCCTCCAGCGTGAAGGCTGCGACCAGCTCGTCGCGTGTGAACAGCTCGCGGTCGTCGCCCGGCGACCAGCCGAGCAGCGCGAGGAAGTTCACCATCGCCTCCGGCAGGAACCCCTGCCGCTCGTACTCGGTGACCGAGGTCGCGCCGTGGCGCTTGCTCAGGCGCTTCTTGTCGGGGCCGAGGATGAGCGGCACGTGCGCGAAGCGCGGCAGCGGCGCGCCGAAGGCGCCGTAGAGCAGCACCTGCTTGGGCGTGTTCGAGATGTGGTCGTCGCCGCGCACCACGTGCGTGATCCGCATGTCGATGTCGTCGCACACCACCGAGAGGTGGTAGGTAGGGTGGCCGTCCGAGCGCAGCACCACGAAGTCCTCGATGTGGTCGTGGTCGAAGGCGATCGGCCCGTGCACCAGGTCGACGTACGTCGTGGATCCCTCCGGGACCAGGAAGCGGATGGCGCGCGGCCGCCGCTCGCGCTCGAAGGCCGCGACCTGATCGGCCGCCAGCCCGCGGCCGCCGCGGTGATGGCGCCAGTCGCCGTTGCCGGCCTGGGCTGCCTCGCGCTCGGCCCCGATCTGCTCGGGCGTCCGGTAGTCGTAGTACGCGTGCCCGGAGGCGACCAGTTGTTCGGCCATCTCGCGGTAGCGGGCCAGGCGCTGCGACTGGAAGTAGGGGCCGTGGCTGCCGCCGGCGCCCGGGCCCTCGTCCCAGTCGAGGCCCAGCCAGCGCAGGCCGTCGAGGATGCCCTCCACCATCTCGTCCGACGAGCGTTCGACGTCGGTGTCCTCGATGCGCAGCACGAACGTGCCGCCGTGCCGGCGCGCGAAGAGCCAGTTGAAGAGCGCCGTGCGGGCGCCGCCCACGTGGAGGTAGCCGGTGGGCGAAGGGGCGAAGCGGACGCGGGGCGAGGTGGGCATGCGCAGGTGGCTCGTGCGGGATCGGTCACCGGAGGATCGGCCGGGCGATCAGTTTACGCCGTGATGCGCCGCGGCACCCATGCCAGCCGGCGCCGGTTGGAGGCGGCGCGGATGCTACGATGGCCGTGCCAGGTGGAGGCGGGCGCGCCCGTGCCCGGAGCGAACGTTGGCGAACACCTTCCTTCTGTCGTACTCCGCACGCGCCGTGCCGCGCCCCGACTCGCACCGGCGGGGCCTCGCGGCGGCGCCGTGCCGGCGGCGTCGGTGGCAGCGTGTCGCGGCCGCCGTGCTGGGGCTGACGCTTGCCGGTGCGGGCGGATCGGCGGCGCGCGCGCAGCTGCCCGAGAGCCGCGATCCCGCGCGCCTGCGGGCCGGCGTGCTCCTCTATGCCGCGCCGTCGATTGGGGATTCCCGCTTCGCCCAGACCGTGGTCCTGCTGCTCGAGCACGGACGCAACGGGTCGATGGGCGTGGTGATCAACCAGCCCAGCGACACCCCGTTGCGGAAGGTGCTGCCCTCGGTGCCCGAGGCGCGCCGCCTCGAGGTGCCCGTCTACTGGGGAGGCCCCGTGCAGCCCGAGGGGGTGACCGTGCTGCTGCGGAGCCCGCTGCGCGTCGAGGGCGCCAGGATGATCCTGCCCGACGTGTATCTGACGACCCAGCTCGAGGCGTTGCGATCGGCGCTCGACGATCGGCGGCCCGACCGCGAGATCCGCGTCTATGCCGGGTATGCCGGGTGGTCGCCCGGCCAGTTGGAGCGTGAGGTGCGCCTGGGCGCGTGGTTCCTCGATCGCGCCGATGCCGAGTTCGTGTTCACGCTCGATCCCGACTCGCTGTGGGAGCGCGTGCGCAGCATCATGCGGCGGCAGCAGGCCTGGCTGGCGTGGCCCGCGGCGGGCGTGGGCATGCGACGCGCCCTCACTTCATGATGCCCATCAGGAACAGGATCAGCTCGAGGACCAGGATGGCGATGATCGTTGCCTCGAGCAGGTGGCCGCGGACGATCTGCGTCTGTTCCACCGAGAAGCGGTAGATGTCGTCGAGCGTCTTCAGTTTGTCGGCGACGTTCTGCTTCCAGGCGCCGAGGCCCAGGCGCGCGGCCGTCATCGCGTAGAGCCGTGCGGCGTAGACGTCGCCCACCATCTTCAGTGCGTTCTCCGTGCGGTCGGTGAGTTCGCTGACGTCGACAAAGAGTGCGTGCAGCTGGTTGGCCGCGCGGATGTGGTGCCGGCCGAGCCGCCACAGCGGGCGGTGGCGCTGCAGGTCGTCGTAGATGCGCGTGAGCTCCGAGTCGAGCAGCGCATCGTAGTAGCGGAACTCCAGCAGCTGCGAGTTCGCGAACTCGAAGATCTCGATGGCGGCCTGGGCGCCGGCCTCCGTGTCGACCACCAGCGCCGCGTTCCAGGTGGGGATCACCAGGTCGTCGGCGAGGTAGGAGATGCGGTGGCGCAGCGCCTCGTCACGTTCCTGCGGGGAGAGCGGCGCCCGTTCGCCGCGCAGCAGGCGCGCGATGTCGTTGCCGTGCTGTTGCAGCAGGTCGTCGGCCGCCAGGGGCGGCTCGAGGCGTGTCAGGGCGAAGACGATGTAGTCCTCGCTGAGCGTGAAGGCCGTGCGCGGCCGTGACATCACCGGGTCGAGGCGCCGTGCGAGCTGCTGGCAGGCCGTTTGGGCGCGGTCTGCGAGCCGTTCCCCTTCGATCAGGCGCCAGCCGGCCTCGACCAGCGCGTCCCATCCGCCGCTGAAGGGCCTGGTGAGCGCCACCGAGACGATGCCGTAGGAGTAGATCTTGAAGCGGGTGCGGAAGCCGTCGAATCCCGGCTGCTCAGGGAGGTCGCCGTCGACGACGAGCGGCGGTTCCTGGTATTGGACGTAGGCGGGCGTGGCTGGCTTTGGTGAGAGGCGTGCGGGCGAGGGCTGTGCCGAGAGCAGGCGCGGGACGGCGGAGAGGTCGATTTCTTCGGCGGCGTCGAAGAGGTAGATGGCGGTGATGTATCCCGAGCCGATGACTGCCATGTGAGGGGCTGCGCGGGGGTGGGGCGCGGCAGCCGTGGGGGCGGGCGTTTCCGGCGGGCGCGTGTCGTGTGCCCGCCTGGTGCCATTCGCGGATTGGCGGTGAGGGAGGGATTCGAACCCTCGGTAGAGGTTTCAAGCCCCTACAACGGTTTAGCAAACCGCCGCCTTCAGCCTCTCGGCCACCTCACCGCGCTCGGTAAGTGTAACCGAAAGCAGGATTTGGCCGTCGAGCATTTTTCGCGGCACAAGCCGACGGTCTTTCGGACCGCCGGAATCGCGGATTCGCTGGCAAATCAGGCGATTAGCGCGCGCGGCGCGGGGACAATCTGGGGACAGTGGCCATCCGGACTCGACGAGAATGGCCTGCTTGATTGGTGCGAAACTCGCCGGAGCCGATGCGACTTCACTCAGACAGTGCTCTCGATTCCACGGCACGACGGCGTGCCTGAGCGCCCTCTTCACGGCCGGCCGCTACGAGGAACTCATGGCGCTCGTCCAGGCCGACTCCTTCTGGCCCTACAAGCAATGGGCGCTGAGGGCGCTGGCGGCGATGGGAAGGGCCGACGAGGCGATCGCCTGCCCCGCGATATCACGTGCGCGGGCGGCGTCGGCCACCAGCTTCTCGGTGGCGGCAATGAGGGCCAGGACGTACTCGTCCTGTGCCAGCGCGGACACGAATTCCTTCATCTGCGCCGCTCGTGAGAGCGTGCCGAGACCCCCGATGGCGTACGCGTCGAGCGCACGAATCCGTTCGGCAATCTCGTCAATCGCCACGAACAACTCTTCGTATTGCGTCTGAAACGCCGTGTGCAACGCGAAGAAGCCTGGACCTTCCACGTTCCAATGCGCCAGATGGGTCAGCGACAGGAGGGCATAGGAGTCGGCGAGCACCTGGTTCAGGCTCTTCGTCAGTCCAGCGGTGCGCGTTGAAGGGGCAGTCGTCCTCGTGGCCATCATTACCTCGGTTGTTCCAGGTCCTGTTGCACGTGAGCGGCTGTCCGGGCGGCTGGGTTCAGCTCACCCCGGTGGTGAACATCAGCGGCGCAGGCATCACCGTTGCCCCATCTCCGCCCGGCGCATGGGCATGCTGTCGATCAGCTCGAAGAGGCGTTCCAGATCGAAGCCCCCCTCCGATTGCCGCGCCTTGATCCCGCCGTCCTTGCCAATCAGCACGAGTTGAGCGCCCCGACCGTACAGCCCGAGGCGCCGGCGCACGCCGGATCGCTCTGTGGCACCGAGTTCCACCGCGGGCTGCAGCAGGTCCCCCGGGTGCGGCAGGTCGCCGACCGGGACGATCAGCAGATCGCGGGCGAGCAGGTCCTCCATCCGGTCGCCGAGTGACGTCCGGAAGGTCGCGAGCGTCGCCCGGCCGGGCTCGGTGTCGGGCACGTCGAGGACGAGCAGCCGGTGCGTCCAGCGATACGCCGACAGCGGGTCGGGATCCGCGCCAGCCGACGGCGGAGCGAGCAGCGTGACGGCAGAGAGCAAGGCGAGGCTGAGCGTGCTCGTGGTCATGGGAAGTCGGCGGCGGTGACGGCTCTCGGACATGGTGGAGACACGGTCATCGCGAGGCCACGATGAGTGCGCACGCGATGATGCCTCGGGCCGACCAGGCCAGCGTGCGCACCCAGTTCGTCTTCATCAGCCGGCGATGGGTGACGGCATCGAATCCGCGTTCGAGCCGGCGATGGGCCGGCACCTGCCAGAGCCCGGTGCTCACCCAGGCGACCGCCAGGAGGCCCAGCCCGCCCCAGGCGAGCGCGCCTCCAAGACACCAGGCCGTGGCGATCGCCGTTCCGAGTTCGACGAGCATCGGCGGCCCCACCACCCAGCCGGTCCGCCGTGCGTGATGACGCTCGTACTCGGGGAACGCGGCCTCGCCCACCCAGGAGAACAACGGGTAGTGCACGACCTGCACGAACCAGATGACCCCCACCATGAACAGCGTCGTCGCTGCGTGGAGGAGCAGTAGCCACTCGATGGGGCAGGAGACCGTCATGACACACCCGTCAGGACCGGGTCACCGCGGTCCAGCGGGCTGCCGAGCATCGCAGGTCGCCAGCGCGCTTGCCAATCCTCGGGTTCGGCAAAACCGCGACACCACTGCTCGATGAATGATCAGCACGTCGGTGTCGTGTTGGGGCTCGCGCATCGACGCGCCCGAACACCTCGACCGCACGACGAAGACACGCCTCCACCTCTCCCGTGCTCGTCGCATCCAGCGCAAACGTCTCCCCGCCGACGTCGGCCGCCAGCTGCGCCAACCGCTTGGCATCGCGGCCGGCCATCAGGACGCGCGCACCGCCCTGCACCAGGCGCCGGCAGAGGGCCTCGCCCACACCGCCGTAGGTACCGATGACCACGTAGGACTGCGTCATGAACGCCTCTCCATCTCCCCGCCAGACGGTCGAGGCGAATCCCCTGCCCCCTCCCGCCCTCGGTCAGACGCAGGCGGCCGCGGTGGCGATTCGACAGGCCCGCCATGGACTGGTGGATCTTGTCGGTGGGACTCGGCGCCTTCGCCCTGCTCGTCGGCGGCGTCATCTTCACCTTCGTGGAGTTTCGTCGACTGGAGCGTCGCTACCCCAACGGGTGAGCGAGCGCGTGACCTGGCGCGCCGTGATCGCCGAGGCCGATGACGAGGTGACGGGATCCCGCAGGCACGGGATCGCGGCGCGATCGGCTGCGCCGAGGGGTCATGCCAGTTCCCGGTCGAACTCCGGCGGGCCGACCGCGACCAGGCCCAGGTGCCCGTCCACGGTCACCAAGTCTCCGTCGCGAAGCTGTTCCAGTGCGCGGGCGATCCCGTTGACACAGGGGATCCCCATTTCACGGGCGATGATGGCCCCGTGGATCAGCATGCCGCCTCGTCGATCCACGACGGCGGCCGCCAACGGCACCAGGTGATAGCGCGTCACCGCAACGTGTGGGTGGTGCCCGAGGCGCTGGCCGATGATCAGCAGCTCCTTCTCGTCCGGAGTGAAGCTCATGATCGTGCCCCCACACAGCTCTGCCACAGCGTCGAGATCGGTACCGCCCACAGCTTGTCCCCGACGGGCACGGTCTCAACGCCGTCGTACAACACGAGCCCGGCGGTGAATGATCGCCCGGCCAGCGTTGCCAACCGCCGCAGCCCGCCGAAGTCGTCGCGCGTCACGGTGGCCGCGGCCTTCACCTCCAGCCCAACGACACCGCCCGCGCGGTCTTCGATGACGAAGTCCACTTCCACCTGGTCCTTGTCACGATACGTGAACACGTCGTAGTCGCCGTCGGACCAACTCGCCAGCTTCAGCAACTCGCCAAAGACGTAGCTCTCGAGCGCCGGACCGAACCGTGTGCGATCGCGCTCGACGACTGTCTCGGTGAGGCCCGTGAGACTGCACAACAAGCCAGAGTCGAGGAACTGGAGCTTCGGCGTCTTCACGATGCGGCTCAAGCGGTTCGCCGACCACGGCGTCAGGCGGCGCAGCAGGAACATCCGCTCGAAGATCGCAAGGTACTTGCCGGCGGTCTTGGCGTCGAGACCCACCTGTCCGGCCAGCTGGGCAAAGTTGCACAGCTGACCCGACATCTGCGCCAGGGCGCGAAGCAGCCGGGGCAGGTGGTCCAACTTGTCGATGCTGGCCACGTCGCGGACGTCGCGCTGGACGAGCGCGTCCACGTACTGGCGTGCCCAGGCGGCACGACGGCGGGCATCGGTCCGCGCTACTGCCTCGGGATAGCCGCCGGCCAGCACGGTCTGAACGACGCCGCCACTGGCGGCGCGGTGCCGCGGCGGAGAAGCAGCGCGCGGAGGCGCGCCGGAGAACACGGCGTCGAGCCACCGCCCATTGCCCCCATGGATCTCGCACCCGGCAAGCGGCAGCAGCGCCAGTGTTTCCATGCGTCCGGCCAGCGAGTCGGCGACGCCAGGCACCAAGAGGAGGTTGGCCGATCCGGTCAGCAAGAAACGTCCGGGCCGGCGGTCCTGGTCGACGGCGTGCTTCAGGGCGAGCAGCAGACGAGGTGCGCGCTGCACTTCGTCGATCACCGCCCGGTCGAGGCCACGCACCAGACCGACCGGATCCTCCTGTGCCGACAACAGCGTGGCGGCGTCATCGAGGGTGAGGTAGCGCCGGCGTGGCCCAGCGAACTGCTGCACGAGCGTGGTCTTGCCTGCCTGCCGCGGCCCGTTGAGGAGCACCACGGGCGTGTCGCTCAACGCCTCGTCGACGCGCGGCCGCAAGTGACGGGGATACAAGAGCGCAGGCATGCGCAGGTCGTCCGGTCGGGATCGGACAATCGGCTAATCGGGATTATAGTGTCGTCCGATCGGGAATGCACGGCCCCCGCGCACCTCAGTGAAATGGGCCGCTGCCGCCGGGCGCGTGAGGTTCACGTCGGACTCCCAGTCACCCTGCCGGGGGAGTGGCGGGTGCAGGAGGCCCTCCGCGGTGTCGCGCAAGCGGCTGGGATCCCCCTCGAGATCCGTCCCGATCGACACTTCTTCGCCACGCGCGACGAGTTCGCGGCACACGCCCGCGGCCGGAAGCAGCTGCGACTGGAGTATTTCTACCGGCCGCTGCGGGAGAAGTTCGGCGTGCTGATGGACGACGGTGAGCCGGCCGGTGGCCGGTGGAATTACGACGCCCAGAACCGCGGCGCGTTTCCGAAAGAGGGACCGGGCGTGTTGCCTGCGCCCGTGCGCTTCGTTCCGGACGCGGTCACCCGCGGCATCATCGACCTCGTGAACTCGCGGTTCGCGGACCACCCCGGCGGGCTTTCCCGCTTCGACTGGCCCCCCCGCGAGCCGGACGAGCGGCCCCTCAGGGGCGCCGGCGTCGCAGGGCCGCCGCCAGCGGACCCAGCAGGCCGATGACGACCGTCGCGAGGTTCGACGGCTCCGGGACGGGCGTCGGCGTCACGGGGTCGGTGTTGTACTCCACGATGTAGGCGATGGGGTTGAGCCCTGGGGGCAATGCGGCGAGATCCCATGGCGCGTCGTTCCACGTGCTCCCGCGCCCCTGGTAGCGGAAGTAGTGGAGCGCATCGGTGGGGTCGAGACTGTTGTAAGGGCTTCCGACGCCGTTGCTGGGCTCGGTGGATTCCCAGTTCGTGTAGCCCCAGGTGCTCCCGTCGACCCACGTCCACCCGCAACTGGGCTCCGGCGTGCAGCCATGTTGCTGGTAGCCGCCGAGCCACGGGCCCACATAGGCATTGGAGCTGACGAACCAGAACGAACTGTTGTCGATGAGGTTGAACGCGAACGTGTTCTCGTTGGCGTCGGCGATCGTCGCCAGGTAGCCGCCCTTCGCCTCGGCGGCCGCCTTCGCGCTGTCCCACGTGACCCCTCCCGGCACCGCGACCGCCTCGTACCAGTGGCCGTTGGCGCCGGAACCGCTGTTCCATTGAATCGGAGCCGCGTCGGCTGCCGCCGGGACGAGGGTCGCCACGACCACGGCGAGCAGCCGCCTGCAGGACCTTGCACAGAACATCGGGACCTCCCTGGCGCACAGGTTGCCACCGTCGGGCCCCATGCCCGTCCGAGCACCTTCTGCGCCTTGTGTTAGGTGAGAACGATCCCGACGGGGAAAAGCGGAATCCCGACAGAACTGTGACGCCCCGGTGTGCGGAGCCGACCCACGTCACCGGCAGGACTCGGACCGCGGCCTATCGGACTTCGAGCCAAACCAGGTGCACGGAACCGGACGCCTCGGGCGACCCACCCGGACCGGTCGTGATGCCGATGATCACGATGCCCTCCAGGAACTGGCGGTGGCCGGCGTAGCCCGTCCTGACGAGCCTCCCGTCGCGGTACAGTCGAACGCCCTCTCGCGGCAGGTGCCGAAGCTCGAAGAGCGGGGGCTCGCCCGCCGGTGGATGGACATCGCGCAGGGCCTGCCTCGAGGCAACGTCGGTGAACAACAGCGACTCGACCGCCTGGCCTCCGGCGGCGGGTGCGAGGCCGAGATCGAATCGCGGCCCGGCCGGCGACGTGTCCACCGTCACGCCCACCGTTCCGGTGCGAGGCGTTGCGCGGAAGAACAGGGAGAACCCCCGCCGCACGGCGCGCTCTCTCAGCCCCGCCGGCAGCTGCTGGACCAGCTGTCCCTGCGCGGAGGTCGACACCTGCCACCCGGCCGGCGGGCCGGTGTCCGGGCCCTGGCGCAGCGCGTGGCGGCTCTGCCACAGGTCCCGGACCGGCGGGTACACCCCGGCGTGCGCAATCGTCAGGAACGGGTCGGCCGACACGCCGAGCGCCAGCAGGTTCGAGACGCCGTCCCCGTCGTGGTCCTCGTCCTGGTCCGTAACGACGTCGGCGTCCGAGTCCGTGCGCTCCGGATCCAGGCCCACGGCCGCCTCCAGCACGTTGGGGATGCCGTCGCCGTCCGTGTCGAGTTCCACGGGAATGGCCCTCAGCAGCTGGGCGAGACGCTGCGTGTCCAGCTCGCGCCGCGTGCGCCCTGCAGGATCACCCGGCCCGAGCAACCGCCGGCGGAGGTGCAGCCCCCGCTGCACCGCTGTCGCGGCATCCTCATATCGTGCCTCGCGTTGGGCGAATCGCGCTTCGATCATCGCCGCCACAACGCTGTAAGGGTGGTGCTCTCCGACACTCTGGGCAAAGAACCACCGGAGATCGTCGACGTGAGTACGTGCGTCGGCGACGTTGTCCTCCGCGAGCCGGAGCCACGCCTTCATCGCCCACATCCGTCCGTGAATCGCCTCGTCGCCCGGCAGCAGCGACTTGAGGATGGCGTACGCGGTGGTGAGCGCGTCGTAAGCGGCGGCCGGGGCCGTCTCCCGCTTGTCGAACGCGAGGTCGAGATACCCTGACAGCAAGCGAAACTGATCGGGAGCAATCACGTAGCCGGCCTGGTCGTCCGGCGCAGCCGCCGGAGCCCCGCCCTGGCGGACACGGCTCGTCAGGAGCACACCCGCCACCACCCCCACTGCCACCGCCCCGGCGAGCCACGTGACGATCGACCGCGGCCCACGGCTGGACCGTGCACCGGCGAGTTGGCGCAGCGCGCGCTCGAGGTCGCCGGCCGACTGGAAGCGATCGGCGGGCCTCGAGGCCATCGCCCGCTCCACGACGCCAACGAAATCAGCCGGCAGGTCGGCGCGCATGGCGCGCACCGGGCGAAGGGTGCCCTCGCGATGCGCCGCCCGCACGTCGCCCACCGTGCGGCCCTCGATGGGATAGGCATGGGTCACGAGCCGGTAGAGCAGCACGCCGAGCGCGTAGACGTCGCTCGTGACGTTCGGCGACGCCCCGTCGTACAGCTCCGGGGCCATGTAGAGCGGCGTGCCGGCCAGCGAGCCGACGGGCGTGTCGCCGCGCGCCATGTCCACGCTGGTCCCGAGGTCCAACAGGACGATGCGGCCGCCGACCTCCCGCATCACGTTCTGCGCCTTGATGTCCCGGTGGACGAGCCCCGCGGCGTGGATCGCGGTGACGGCCGAGCACACCGCGATCCCGAGCGCCGCCGCCTCTTCGGCACTGAAGGGCCCCTGCGCCGCCAGGATCTCGTCCAGCGTGCGACCGGTGAGCCGCTCCATCCAGAGACCGGGCAGGCCGTCGTGCTCGTCGGCGCCGAAGACGGTGACCACATGAGGGTGGCGCACGCGCGCGAGCTGGCGCGCTTCCTCGAGGGTGACGGTCGTCGTGCTGCGCGGGAACAGCTTGAGCGCGACCTCGCGGGCCAACCGCGTGTCCCAGCCGTCGTAGACCTCCCCGTACGCCCCGCGGCCGAGCCCGCCCCGGATCTCGATCGGGCCCCATCGCCGGGGCCCGCTCCACCCCGCCGCTCCGGGCCAATCGTCGGGAGACGACGATGGGCCGTTGAGCGCCGAAGCGGCCAGCCGCGCCATCTGGTCGAGCGCCTGCAGGTCGGCCAACGCCTCGGCCTCGACGGCGTCGGCGGCCTCGGCGTACAACGACAGCCAGTCCACCGGGTCGTCGCGGCTCAGCAAAGCGGTGGCGCGGTCGAGCGCACTCCCCATCGGATCGACGTCGTCCTCGCTCACCCAGAACGTCGCGACGGGGCAGGATCGGAATCGGGTGACGCCTGGGACTCCGGCGAGGTGGCCCCACGCATGAACTCGAGCAGGTGGACCATGGCCCGCTGCAACAACTTGCGGGCCGCGTCGGGTGTTCCCTTCCCGCGCATCGCCGCCAGCTCCGCGTGGGTGAACCCGAACTCGAACCGCGCGACGATCGCGCTGCGCTCCTCCTCGGGCAGCCGCGCGAGTGCGCCTTCGTAGCGCGCCAGGCGCTCGGCGCCGATCACCCGCTCGAGTGGGGTCGGCGTGTCGGCCGGGTGCTGCGTGTCGACCGGGGCCCGGCCGGGCCGGCGCATCGCCGCGCGCACCTCGTCGCGGATCGCGTTCTTGACGGCCTCCCGGAGGTACTGCTGAAACGCGACCTCGCTGGCCGGCTCGAAGCCCTGGAGGTTTCGCAACGTCTTGATCAACGTATTCTGCACCAGGTCCTCGGTGTCGGCGAGATCCCGCGCCCAGGCGGGCAGCCGGCCCCTGGCCCAGCGCACGAGCAGCGGGCGGTGATGCGCGACCAGTTCGTCGAGCGCGGCGGCGTCGCCGCTGCGTGCCCTGGCCAACAGGGGAAGCGTGTCCGTGACGGTCATCGGGTGTCGCGGCAGGCGACCGGCAGCTGACGAAGGTACACAATCGCTGCGCGGTGATTCAAGCAGTCCTCCGCCACGGCCGGTCCCAGTCGACCCTCGAGACGGCATTGTGGCCGCAGGCACGTGAGGACGGCGTGGAACCTGAGGGCGCCAGAGGGCGAGCGGCGATGCCCCCTGCCGGGCACCCAGCGATCGCGACGGTCGACGTCGCGGAACGTCTCTCGGCTCGAGGCGCCTTGGGTCACGGCCGGAACAACGTGAGGCCTGGGAGGTCCGCGAAGTCCTCGACGTTCAGCGTCCACGGCTCGGCGTCGCGAGTGAGGGCGCACGCCGCGATCGCGAGGTCGATCTCCCGCCCGCGCGGCCTGCTCACCTGCCGGCACAGATCGGCCGCCAGCCGGGCCGACGATAGTGCAGCACGGCCCGCCCGTCACCGGCCACCGACAGACGGTCGCCCGTCACCGGCGGACGCAGCACGTACCGACACAGCCGCTCCAGGCGCGCACGGTGCCCCGGGGCCGAGGCCGCCGCCAGCCCGGCCAGCCCCGGCGCCGCGTCGCCCACCCCGTCCGCCCCCGCCCCCGCCTCCTCGTCCACGCCCGCCCGGGCCAGCCGCGCCCGCACGCCGGGCGCCATCGCCGCCAGCACGTCCGCCACGTCCGCCGCCGTCGGCGCCGGCGCCCGGTGGAACCGCAGCCGGCCATCCCCCGCCCGCGCAAACACCCCCTCGAGCACGAGCGCATGCAGGTGAACGTTGAGATTGAGCGCCCCGCCAAAGCGCTGCACGACGATGACCGCCCCGCTCCGCACGTCCCCCAGGCCCCGCGCCCGGCCCCACGCGCGCAGATGGCGATGGACCGCCCGGAACAGCACACCCGCCACCGCCGTGCAGAGGTCGTGGCGCCACGCCAGGAGGTAGCGGACGCGCGGCGGCAGACTCAACACCCACTGCCTGACGGGGACCTCCGGCCAGACATGATCCACGAGGTGGGCGGCCCGCTCGGCCATGCGCCGGCCGCCGCAACTCGGACAGAACCCGCGCCCCTTGCACGAGAAGGCCACCAGCCGCTCCTCGCGGCAGCGCGTGCAGCGAAACCGCGCGAACCCGCCGGCGAGCCACCCGCACCGAAGGAACGCCTCGAACTCGTCGCGGACGAATCGCGGCAACCCCTCCCCGTCCCGCAGGCGCGTCGCCTCGGCACGGAACGTCTCGTAGTGATCTCGCACGACCTGGTACAGCACCGACGCCGCGGGGTCGCGCCGGGCGTACGGGCCCGAGGGCAAGGCCATGCCCCACTCAGGAGCGAGCGCCATGCCGGGCCCGGAACCGGCCGTTTCCGGTTGGGAACACGCTCAACGGCCGCCGAGGTGGTCAATCCGTGCGTACGCCTGCCCCGGGACGGATGGCAAACCGTGCGTACGGCCAGGTGGGTTGCAGCCGTTCACCTTGGAGGGAAACGCCGGCACCGAGGGCGTGGTGGGCTGGGTCTTGGCCATGCCGACCGACGAGTCCTGGTACACGCATCGGAGGTGCGCTCGCCTGGTGCGGGCTGGGCCTCCTGGGTGAGCACCGGGCTCTCTGCGTCGCGAAGACCGCTGAAGGTGGTGTTCTGACTTGTGTGCAAGACGGCTTGAGCCAGACGGGCGGCCATGGCAAGAGCTTGATTGTCGAAGTCGACCTCACTGACAAGGAGTCAGGCCATGACCACCCGAGCCAAGCGTAACGCGAAGCGCATGCCGATCGAAGCCCTGCTGACCGGCGACCGGGAGTTGCTCAAGGGGCTGGTGAAGGAGTCGCTGCAGGAGGTGCTGGAAGCGGAGATGACCGAAACGCTGGGCGCCGGGGCGGGCGAACGGACCGCCGACCGCGTCGGGTACCGGGCGGGCTACTACAGCCGGGGCCTGTTGACGCGGATCTCGAGCAGCGCCCAGGCTGCGGCCGAACAGCCTCGACCGGTTCGACCACCGGGCCGTGTGGAACGACCGGCATGCGTGCGTGGAGATGCACCTGGTCAGCCGTGTGTCCCAGCAGGTGGCCGTTGCCGGCGCGGGCCTCGTCGCGAGCTTCGCTGCGGGGGAGTCGATCTGGACCGAGAGTTCCTACAAGTACACGCCGAGCGGCATCGCCTCACTCGGCACGGCGGCAGGCTTCGGCCTGCGCGAGCAGTGGCTGGACACCGACGCGGGCTTCGCCTTGAGCCTGTTCCAGTCGGAACGAGGGTGAGGCGGGCCGTTGGTGGCCCGTGTCCGGCCCGCCCCACGAGGCGCGCGGGACTAGCGCAGGGCCACGATCGCGGCGCTCATCGCGAGCATCAGCGCGGCGAAGAGCGACTTCATCAACGGGTCGCCGACCTTGACGTGCATGGCGATCGCGCCAACCATGAGCGCGGCCACGAGACCAGCGGCCGCTCGCACCGGGAGCGCGATCCACACGCCAGCAATCAGGACGAGGGCTGCGCCGATCTTCAGCGCGCCGACCAGGTAGAAGGCGAACCCGGGAAGGCCGTACGCGGTGAACTCCTCCTGCAGCGTCCGCGAGGCGCCGCCGCGATGGGGTGTCGCGGAGCGCCCGCACAGCAGCCAGACGTTCAACAGCCCGAGGCCGACGATGATTTGCAGCAGATTCGTCGGTGACAACCAATCCATGACCGTGCTCCTCGCATGAGTAACCAGACAGGTGGCCGCCGCCCCTTGAAGGTGATTGACCGTGACCCGGGCCTACTACGCATCGATCGTCGTCTCTTCGACGCTGTTCCTGTTCTACGGCTGTGCGTGCCTGTTCTTCGAAGGCATGAGACGTGATTTCGAGCGATTCGGTCTCAGCTGACTCCGGACTCTCGTGGGTACCCTCGAGGTGCTCGGTGCCCTTGGCCTGATCGTCGGCCAACTCTGGCTGCCCCTGGTGCCGCTCAGCGCGGGCGGCCCGGCTCTGATGATGTTCGTGGGCGTGGCGACCCGCATCCGCGTGCTCGACTCGCTCGCGCAGACCCTTCCGGCCCTGGTGCTGATGTGCGTCAACCTGTTCATCGTCTGGGTCACGCTGGGACACCTCAGGACCGCGACCACGACGATGGGGCCGTAGCTGACCGGACCGAGTTCGCCGCAGGCGGGGATGGTCGGCGAGAGGCTCGAGGGGGCCGCGTTTACACCGAGCTCGGGAGCCACGAACGCCAGCCTCGGCGGGGAGCCTCGGATCGAGTCCGCGCGTGCTTCGAAGGTTCCACGGCTCGCAGCGGATTCGCCGCGAGCGTGCTCGGCGCTGCCCTCGACCTGGCGTGAGGCTGGTGGTCGGTGGCCGGCGTTTGCCGCCCAGACCTGCGTCGACCGCTGGCGCCGCTGCTGCGCCTGTGTCGACCGCAGCAGCTCGGGCAGCGAAGTCGCGCGGAACTCCTTGATGACGGCAGCCGACTTGATCCACCGCTCACCCTTCAGGCCAGCCACAAGATCGAACCAGACGCGCGTCCAGCGATGGAACGGCCCGAGCCACGACAGCACGTTGCGCAGGGCATTGACCGTGGGGCCGATCGGTTCGGCACGACGCTGCACGAGATCGATGTCTTCCGAGTAGGGGAGCGGCTGGCGAAGCAGCCGCTTGTGAATCGCCGTCGCGCCGCGGAACGCCAGTCGGTCAGCGAGAAAGGGCTCACTGAAGATCTCGCAGAGCGCGCGTCAGATGATGAGATCCTGTTCGACCTGCCGCGGCTCTCGCCACGGCGTCGTGACGCTCCACGCCTGGACGTGGGCCCGTGGAATCATGCGTCGAGCTCCACGGGGAAGTTCAGCTGGAGCCTCCAGGTCGCGTCCTCGACGTGGCCCACGCTCTCGGCCAGACTGGGGACGTGCGCACCGACGGGTCGAGCGGCTTCGACGACTTGGCCCGCGCGGCGAGCTGTCGCCCCGAGACCTTGTCGAACGACTGCGTCTCTCCTCGCGCCAATTGATCAGAGCCGCCTTGCACGTCGATCAGCAGACGTTGACGCGCCTCGTCGCGTTGCCGTCGCCCTGCCATCACCCGCGCCCCTTCAGTTCCGCGTCCGTCGCCGGCTGCCGTGCGCCGCGCCTGATGTGCACCACCAGCACCGCCTCGGCGGGATCATCGATGCGGAAGAAGACGCGGTAGATGTGCGGCTTCCGGCCGTAGTGCAGCACGCGCACCGGCGATTCGGGATCAAGGTTCTCAGGGGCAATCGGGCATCGCGTCGGGTGGCTCGAGAGCGACAGAACGGCCCGCTCCAGACCGTTGAACCACTTCGCGCCCTGATGAGGGGCACGCTCGACGACCCAGAGGTACAGCTGCTCGAGCTCGGCCTCCGCGTTCCTCGCGATCTCAACGCGGTACGCTGTGCTTCCGACGCAGCCGGGTGAACACCTGCTGGGCGGGCTTGGTGCGCCCGGCCTTCACGTCAACCAGGCCGCGCTGAATGCCTTCGAGCGTTTCGACGCGGTCGAGCAACGCCTGGTAGGCCTCGGCATCCTGAACGACGAGCTCGGCCTTCCCGTTGATGGTCAGCACCATCGGGTTGCCCGTCTTCCGGATTCGGTCGAGCAGGTCCACGGTGTTGCGCTTGAAGTCGCTGAGCGAACGGATGTCGTTGGCCAGGTCGAGCATCAGGTCCTCATCAAATTCGCATCGAATTCGATGATGGCACGGTGCGCGCGATCGGTCAACGCGTCGCCCTGAACTGTCCCCAGGATTGTCCCTGTGAGCGGCCCGAACCGGCCGATTGGGGCCAACGGCGGCCAACGCGCTCAACTGTGGAAGTGCTTGGAACGGTGGAATTTGCGCCGAACAACACGAATGGCCGAGAGCAGGTCGCGACGCTTAGCAAACCGCCGCCTTCAGCCTCTCGGCCACCTCACCGCACTTGGCTAACTACTGTCGCACAAGGACTTGCGGATTTCAGCGTCTTGGCTCGGACCGGCGTTTTGGCCCGATTGTCCCTGGAATTGTCCCTGCGGCGACTCTGGGGCCGTCCCCGACGGCGGGATCGGCGCCAGCGGCGGACATTGTAACTGAGGTGGGGACGGAGGTGTTGCCAATTGGCGCCCGCGCACTCAACGGCTTGGGGAGCGACTCCACCAGGGCCTAATGGCAGTCGGATCCGCTGGCCACGTTGGCGGACGTCCCCCAATCCGCCTCCTCGCAGCCGTGGGCCGACCGAGCTCCTGTGCGTCAGCGCGTCGGCGAGAACAGGGGATGTCGGGGCGGCCGCCCGAGTGCGTATTCCGCTGGATCGTGAACACCGATTCCGGCCGAACATGAACGGGGATTCCGGGCATGGTGAACACGGATTCCGGTGATCATGAACACCGGGCCCGGTCAAGCTGACGCCCATCGGTAGTTGGAGCGATCCTGAGGGTTTTCCCGAGAGGAAGGACCCCAGGATGGCAGCCCCGAGGCTACCGATGCGAAAACTCCGCGAGATTCTCCGTCTCCACCACGAGGTCGGGCTGACGCACCGCGCCATTGCGGGCGCCTGTACGCTCGGGTTGGGGACCGTCAGTACCTACTTGAGCAAGGCGACGGCCGCCGGCCTGACGTGGCCGTTGCCCGACGACCTGGACGATGCCGCGTTGGAGGCGCGGCTGTTTACGCGTCCGGTCTCTGCGCCTGGACGCGACCGGACGCTGCCGGACTGGCCGGCCCTGCACCAGGAATTGAAGTGGCCGGGCGTGACCCTGATGCTACTGTGGCAGGAGTATCGGGCCGCGCATCCCAGCGGCTACGCCTACAGCCAGTTCTGCGAGCGGTATCGGCAGTGGGCGCGCCGGCTGAAGCCCACGATGCGCCAGGTGCATCGGGCCGGCGAGAAGCTGTTTGTGGACTTCTCCGGGAAGCGGCCGTCCCTGGTGGACGCCCAGACGGGCGACGTCGTGCCCGTCGAACTCTTCGTCGGCGTGCTCGGCGCCAGCGGGCTGATCTACGCCGAGGCCACCCGAAGTCAGGATCTCGCCTCGTGGGTCGCGGCCCACGGGCGGATGCTCGAGTACTTCCAGGGCAGTACGGCCATCTGGGTCCCTGACAACCTGAAGAGCGGGGTCACGACGGCGAGTCGCTACGACCCCGACATCAACCGGACGTATGCGGAACTCGCCCGGCACGACGGCGCGGTGGTGATCCCGGCCCGCGTGGCAACGCCGACCGACAAGCCCAAAGTCGAAGTGAGCGTGCAGATCGCCCAGCGCTGGGTGCTGGCGGTGCTGCGCCACCGCACCTTCTTCACGCTGGCGGCCCTCAACGTGGCGATTCGCGAGCGCATCGACGCGATCAACGACCGGGTGATGAAGCACCTCGGCGTTAGCCGCCGTGCGCTCTGGACGCAGCTGGATCGGCCCGCGCGCCGTCCGCTGCCGACCAGCCGCTACGAATTGGCGGAGTGGAAGGCGGCGCGCGTCAACATCGACTATCACGTCGAGGGCGATCACAACTTCTACAGCGTGCCGTATCAACTCGTGCACGAGCGGGTCGACGCCCGGTACACCGCGACCACGGTGGAGGTCTTCTTCAAGGGCCGGCGCGTGTCCGCCCATGCGCGACTCTCGGGGCGCGGCCGCTACGCGACCGAGCCGGCCCACAGGCCCCACGCGTATCGGGCCCACGCGGAGTGGACCCCGTCCCGCCTGATCGCGTGGGCGGAGAAGACGGGCCCGGTGACCGGCCGCTACGTCACCCGGTTGCTGCACGAACAGCGGCATCCCGAGCAGGGCTACCGGGCGTGTCTCGGACTCATGCGGTTGGGCCGGGACTGCGGAGGCGATCGGCTGGAAGCGACGTGTGCGCGTGCCGACCGACTGCGCTCGTATCGCTACCGCACGGTCGCCGCCATTCTCCGTCACCACCAGGACCGGCTGCCGCTCGAGGAGCCGGCGCCGGCCCGCCCGGCGTTGCAGCACGACAACTTGCGCGGGGCCCGCTACTACGAGGAGGTCTATGCTGATGCATCCGACGATTGAGAAGCTGCACACCTTGCGCTTGGCTGGGATGGCCGAGGCCTTCCAGCAACAACAACGCTCCGTGCGCATGCCGAACTGGCATTTGACGACCGGTTTGGCCTGCTGGTCGAGGCGGAATGGACCGTCCGCGAACAGCGTCGGCTCACGCAGCGGTTGCGGAACGCGAACCTGCGCTACGCCGCGTCGCTCGAGGACGTGGGCTTCACGACGCCGCGCGGCCTCTCGCGCGACGTCGTCTTACATCTGGGCACCGGCGCGTGGATCCGTGACCACCACACTCTCCTGATCACCGGCCCGACGGGGATCGGGAAGTCCTGGCTCGCGTCGGCCTTCGTCCAAAGCGCGTGTCGCCATGGCTTCACGGCGACCTACGTGCGCGCGCCGCGGTTGCTCCACGACTTGGCGGTCAGTCGCGGGGACGGCTCGTATGCGCGTCTCCTCGCCCGGCTCGCCAAACTCGATCTCCTGGCGATCGACGACTAGCTGCTCGCCCCGCTCACCGATGCCGAACGCCGCGATCTCCTGGAAGTCATCGAAGACCGCAGCGAACGCACCGCCACCCTCATCGCGAGCCAACGGCCGCCGACCGCCTGGCATGCCGCGATCGGCGAGCCCAGCGTCGCCGACGCGATCTGCGATCGCCTCATCCACTGGGCGCAGAAGCTCACCCTCAAGGGCCCGACGATGCGCGACCCGGCCACCCGACGTCCGCCCAAGGGGACGTCGTGACCCGCCTCGTCCACCACATCGAGGCTGGCGCCCCGGGAGCCTGTGGATCGTGCCTGAGCTGTGGAAAACGCCAAGAGCCAGAGCGCGTTTCCCGGCTGTTCACCGGTTTGAGTACATGGATCTGAGGTAGTACCCGGCCGCCTGCGCGGACCGCTCTTGGGGTGGGCGGTCTGCTCGGCGGCCTGGACGTCGAGCAGCGCGATCCCACTTGGCACCGGACCTCCCGGTGTCGTTCTCTCTTGTTGTGCTGCAACGAGGGAGGACGCGTGGGATCGCAACGCGATTGTACGTGGATCCTGGGGTTGCCCGGGTTCCGCGTGGAGCGGGTGGAGGGAGAGGATGGTGACGCGACGAGTCGCGTCCAGATTCGCCTCGAGCGACGCGGCCCGCGCCGCTATCCGTGCAGTGGCTGTGGCCGGCGCACCCGCCGGGTGCGGTCGGCGCGGGACCGCACCTGGGATGACTTGCCCTGGGGGCCGCATCCGGTGACGTTGGTCTATCGGCAGCGCCGAGTCGACTGTCGACACTGCGGGATTCGCACCGAACGGGTCGAGTTCGCGGACCCGAAGGCGCGCGTCACGCGCCGCCTCCGCCAGCAGATTGGCATCGACGGCCAATCGATGCCCACCAGCCACGCGGCGGTGCGGCATGGCGTGAGCTGGGGCAAGGCCCGCCGTGCGGAGCAAGCGTTCCTCGCCGACTGGGATCGCACGCGCCCCCAGAAGCGACCCCGGCACCTCGGGCTGGACGAGATTCAACGTGGCAAGGGGCAGCAATTCTGGAGCGTGCTGTCGGACCTGGTCCACGGCGAGGTGATCGGGTTGCGTCGCGACCGCACGACGGAGACAGCGACGACGTTGTTGACCACGGACCTGACGGCCCGCCAGCGGGCCGCGGTGACGGCCGTGTGCACGGATATGCATCGGCCTGATCGCAATGCCGTCGCGGCGGTGCTGCCCAAGGCCGAGGTCGTGTTCGACAAGTTCCACGTGCTGCAACACGCGAGTGCGGCGCTCGACGAGGTCCGTCGGCAGGAATTCTTTCGCGCCGGAGCCGTCATGCGCGCGCACGGTCGGGGCAAGCGCTGGTTGCTGTTGCGCCGCTGGAAGACCGTCCGTGGCTCGAAACGGGTGGAACTCGAGGCGTTGTTCGCCGCCAACCGCCGGCTGTTCAAAGCCTACGTGCTGCGCGAGCAACTCGATCGGCTCTGGACCTACAGAACCCGGTGCGGCGTGCTGGACTTCTTGATGGGGTGGTTCAAGGCGCTGCGCTGGCAACGGCTCCCGGAGATGGAGCGGCTCGGCGACTTCCTGCTGACTCATATCGACGGCATCGCCGCGCACTGCGATCATGACGTTCGCTTTGGCGTGGTCGAGTCGCTCAACACCACCATCAAGGCCGTCCTGCGCCGAGCCCGCGGCATGCGAGACGAGGCGATGTTGCTGCTGAAGCTGAAGTGGGCCACCGCCCATCCGATCAGATCCGCACGAGACTTGGCGCGCTTCTTGACCGGTCACAGCGTGTACTCAAATCGGTGAAGACCCCAAAAAGGCGTCGAGGTCCGGCAGCGCACCCGCCATCACGTCTTCCATGGCCTTGACGGGATCCGAGAGTGTCGCGACACCCTCGACGTCTTCGATCGTCCGCAGGATCGCGTCGACACGGTCGCGCATGGGCGTCGCCGTGTACACAGTGGCCACGTACTGCGCCACGCACATGTGCGCGTCGATGCCCAGCACCTCCTCGACGAGTTCGTGTTGGCCGAGGTCGATCTCCATGCTGGCGATGGGTGGCAGGATGGCCTCGAAGACCGCTCGAGCGGTCGAGTGATCACCTGCCAGGAAAGCCCTGGTCGCCCGACGGAGATGCTCCGTCACATCCTCGGCGTCGGCATGCCCGATGCGGCGGGCCGCGTCGGCAAACGACTGCGCCTTCACGACGAATCGCTGGGACGGAGGCGTGGGTGTCCAGCCAGCCGCGGCCTTGGCCGCTCGGGCGACCAACCGGTCGACGATCCTGGCCCGGACGTCGTCGTCGAGTTCGTCCAGGATGGCGCGCACGGTCGTCCGGAGATCGGCTGTGCTCATCGCGTCGAGCGCCGGCCGCAGGTCGTCCCCTTCCGCGGCCGATGGTCGTCGCTGTCGCCTGACGCGCCTGGTCACGTGCGATCTCTGCCCGCCCAGCTCGTCGCCAGTCGGGCGAGCTGGACTTCTGGCCGCGGGACTTCCCAGCCATGGTCGTCAACCAGTACGCCCGGGGTGCCCCAGGCATCGGCGGCAACGTGGGCCACCTGGACGCGCGACCACGGATGCTCCCACCCAGGCGTGGATCCCACCACGACATCGAGGGCCGCGCCTCGCGCGTGCGCCTCCTTCATCAGGACGTGCAACGTCGCCTCGTCGCGATGCACCCACGGCGCCGGCAGCATCTCGTCCAGGAATCCCCAGCGCAACCGCACGGCCCCGTGCAGGCGCCCGTACTGATAGAGCGCGTACAGCGACTTCGCGTCGGCCTCCAGACGACGACGGAACTTGGTGTGTGCTCCGGAGTCCAGATACTCGCGGAGCGTGCGCGGGTCGCCGAACGGACGCCCGATCCCACACGACCCCTGTACGAGCAGCGTCGTCGTGATGGCCAGCGTGCGACCGTGTTGGTTCAACTGGATGGTCTTCTGGGGCGGACCCAGCTCGTGCAGGCGACGCTCCCCAGGCTCGACGCCCAAGGCGCGCAGCAGCGGCCTGACGCAGACGGCACCGATAACTTGGTATGGCGCGAGTCGTTGGCCCAGGCCAGACAATTCGACGCCCACGAGCGTCTCGATCGTTCGTTCTCCGACGTCGACGACCGCCACGGCCTCCGGGCGCGCCGCCGGAAACGCATGGACGAGCACGCGACGCAGTGCCGCCAACTGGTCGGCATGCGCCGCACGCTCACGCTCGAGCCGCTTCTGGTGCGCCTGCAGGGCGACCGGATCGGGACGCTGCGACGCCCACCTTCGGAGCAGGTCGATCCGCGCCCGCACCGCCTCCCGCGCGGATCGCACCGCGTCATGGGTCCGGTCGAGCGCCCACCGCCCATCGTCCAGCACGCGGACGGCGTGGCCGCTGTGCCAGAACGCCGGCGACTCGGCACGCAACGGGCTCCACTCGCTGCGAGTGGCCACAAACGCCAGGACGTCGACGGGCCGCATGGGCCCGTCGTGCGCGTCGAGCACGGCGACGGCGACGCGCTGGGCCGACCACCCCGCGGGGACGCCCTCACGCCACGCCTCGTCCAGGGCCACGCAGGTCAACGGCCGACCGGTCGGGGGCGGTGGTGAGACGGGTGTCACGACCTGCAGCGGCGTGAAGCGAGGCCCGCGAAGTCCGAGGCGGAACAGCCAGAAGCTCACCTCGTCGTCATGCGGGTCCAGGGCGTAGTGCTCACCGTCGCGGTAGACGGGGGCCCGGGCCGGCTTGCAGCGCTTGAGTGAGGCGAGGGCCGCTCGAGCGGGGGCCACACCGGCGTGCTCGAACCGCCTCGCCACCTCCTCGAGGGTCAACGGCCCGCCGCATTCGAGGAGCGCAACGATGAGCAGGCTGTAGAAGTTGGCGTCCGCACTGCGCATCGCGTCTTCGACGCGCGGCACGGCAATGCCAAGGGCCACACAGTAGGCGTTCGATTCCGACACCAGGACATTCTCGCCGATGTGCGCGCAGGCTGCGGTCTTCCTTCCGATTCGCGTGCTGTCGTTCGGCTGACATGGCTCGAGCGGGTTTCGATGGCGAACGAGAATGCGATCAATCCGTGTCAGTGCGCACGCAAGATCGCGTGATTCTGGACTCGAGTCGATGACCGGTGTCTCCTGACACGGTCGTCGGCGGAGCCGACGATAGCGGCGTGTTGCCACGGGCGGGTGGCCGGGTCCAGGGGTGCCGGTCTGTGGCGCCGCGCGAAGCGCGCGGGCTCGCGGTCGTGGTCGCGCGGATCGAAACCGCGTTGGCGACCGGCGCCCCCGTGCTGCTGACGGTGACGGCGGAGATGGCCGTCGCGGCCGGCCGGCTCGCCGCGGACGCGGTCCCGGCGTCCTTGCGCGAGGTCGAGGTGACGACCGGTTGCGCCGCGGATTACGACGGCTGGCTCGTGGAGGCCGTATGAGCGCGGCGGCCCTGACGCGCGATCTCGTTGTCAGCCAGACCCGCGCGCTGAAACTGCCCGGCGTGGCGCGGACTTTTGAGCGCCTCGCCCGCGAAGCGCGGGACCAGGGCTGGCCGCACGACGACTACCTCCAGGAGGTGCTGAGCGCCGAGATCGCCTCTCGGCACGAGTCGGTGATCCGACAGCGGCTCCGCGAGGCGCGGTTCCCCGAGGTCAAGACGCTGGACCAATTCGACTTCGGGGCCATCGGGGGGTGACCGCGACACCGATCCACACGCTCGCCCGCGGCCAGTGGGTGACCGCCCCGGAGAATCTGATCTTCGCGGGGCCCATCGGGACCGGCAAGACGCACTTGGCCATCGCGCTGGGCGTGGAAGCCACCCGCCAGAAGCGACGCGTGCTCTTCACGCGGGCCGCCGATCTCGTGCGGCAGTTGCTGGAGGCCCGCGACGCGCGCGAGCTCACCCGGCTGCAGCAGCGCCTCCTCCGGGTCGAGGTCCTGGTCGTGGACGAGCTCGGGTTTGTGCCCTTTGACCGCGTCGGCGGCGAGATCCTCTTCAATCTGCTCACGGACCGCTACGAGCGATGGACCACGGTCTTGACGACCAACTTGCCGTTCGCCGACTGGGTCACCGTCTTCGCCGGTGATGAGAAACCGACGACGGCGTTGCTGGACCGCCTGGCACACCACGCCGTGGTGATCACGAAGGGCTGACGCCTGCGGCGTCAGGCCGCGTAGAATCGACCCCCTTCAGGTGGTCTACTTTCCGAGCGGCGAACTGGTCTGGTTTCCGAGCGGCGCGAGCACCACGGCGCCCTGTTGACGCATGTGAACGCAGCCGGCGACTGGTCATTGAACGCAGCGGGTGACACGCCGAGCACGGCCTCGGCCTCGGCCTCGGCCTTGGTCACGTAGCCGAGTCCGCGCCCGAGCCGCTCGTCGAGGAGCTTCGCGAGGGAGTTCAGCACGCCCCAGTCATACGGCGAATGTTGGCTGGCGCGTCGCATTGTGCGTACGACTGGGGTCGCGGACTACTAGGGCACCTGTCCCCACGATTGCCCCTGGGAGGCCCCGAAACAGCCCATCTGCGGACCACAGTAGCCAAGTGCCTGCAGGCACACGGCGGGAACCACCGTGGGTCCCCCGTGTCTCCTCATCAAGACCAGTGAGCCACGGAGCGTAGACTACGACTGGCGACTGTGGCCTGCGATCGAATCCGGCATCGGCGCGCCCTGGCAGTTGCGCCCTATCGTCCTGCGCCCTATCGCCACGACGAGGGTCGAACCGGAGCAGGTGCATGCGACGAGGCCGCCCCGTGGACACGGCGATGGTGAGAAAGGGCGATCGCCGGTGCTCAAGCTCCTGAGAGTAACGCGCCTCTCTTCTCCACAGCGCCGATTCCAGCCATGACAGAACGAAACCTGACACACGAACACTACATGCGCCGGTGCACCGAGCTGGCACGGCAGGCAACGGAGACGGGCGATGCCCAGGTCGGGGCGCTGGTCGTGCTGCACGATCGGATCGTTGGAGAAGGCGTCGAAGCCGTCAGAGCCGCACGCGACGTCACCGCCCACGCGGAGATCGAGGCCCTGCGCGCAGCGACACGCTCGCTCGGATCGACGGACTTGACCGGCAGCACGATGTACACGAGCGTCGAACCGTGTGTGATGTGCGCCTTCGCTGTCAGGCTGGCGCGCGTGAGCGTGGTCGTGGCCGGCGCACGGTCGTCTGACGTCAGTCGCCCGCTGAACGGATGGGCCGTCCTGTCCCGGACAGACGTCCTCCCCGACCGGCCCGTCCCGACCACGATCAGGGATTTCAGCGGAGCCGGCAGAACCTGGCCCGCGTTAGCAGCACCACTCGACCGTCCGGAGCACGTCCCTGTCGCCTTCGTCGAGGCGTGGAACCGGCGCGACGCCGACGGGATCGCTGCGCTGTTCGACGCCGACGCCGAGTTCGTGAACGTCACCGGTCTGTGGTGGCATGACCGCGAGGCCATCCGTCGAGCGCACGCCTACGGCCTGGCTCGAATCTTCGACCGCTCCACGTTGCGTCTGGGGGCGACGCGCGTGAAGCATCTCTCCAACGACGTCGTCGTCGTGCACGCGCGCATGACGCTGTCCGGTCAGACGGCCACAGGCGACGTCGCCTGTCCGGGCACGCGGACCACTATCTTCTCGTTCGTCGTCCATCGGACGCCGGACGGCTGGCGCTGCGCCTCGGCGCACAACACCGACGTCGTGCCCGGGATGGAGACGAACGTGGTTGACGAAGAGGGCAGGCTTCGCGCGGTGGACTATCGGAAGGACGGGTGATGCGGGACCGGGTTGCCGGCGCGTCGAGGTGCGCCTCGCACGCAGATCACCCTGCGAACGACCTCCTGTGATCTCGCACGAACTCCTCGACGCTCCGCGGCGGTCGGCCGGTGATCCGATCGACCGCGTCGGACACCTTGGCGGTGGCGCCGCCCGCGCGCTGGTAGCCGTAGAGCGCGAGCTGGCCGGCGACGAGCCACGGCGGCTGACCGGCGCGGCGCAGGCGCGCCCACGCCTCGTCGTCGCTCTCCATGACGTGGACGACGCGCCGGCCGAGGATCTCGGAGAGGACGTCGGCGACCTGGGCGAAGGAGAGCGCCGCCGGTCCCGTGAGTACCGGCGCCTTGCCCTCCCATCCGCCGCCGACCAGCACCTCGGCCGCGACTGCGGCGATGTCACGGGCGTCGACGAACGGCACCCGCCCGTCGCCGGCCGCGGAGTAGAGGCGGCCGGCCCGGATCGCATCGGCTTGATCGAGCAGGTTCTGCAGGAAGGCGTGCGGGCGCAGACTGGTCCAGACCAGACCCGAATCGGCGAGCGTGCGCTCGACGTTGTGGTGCCACAGCCCGATCACCGACGTCGAGTGATCCGAGGCGCCCAGCGCCGAGAGCTTGATCACCCGGTGCACCCCGGCGCGCGTGGCGGCTGCGATCGCATTGGTCTGCAATCGCACCATCGTGTCCACGTTGCCGGTGACGAGAAACAGCGCCTCGGCGCCGGCGAAGGCGTCAGCGAGGCCATCGCGATCGGCCAGCTCGGCGGCGACCCAGTCGACTCCGGCCAGCCGCTCGCCTGCCTCGGGCCGCCGCGACAACGCCCGCACGCTCACGCCCCGTGCCGAGAGCAGGCGTAGAAGCTCGCTCCCGACCGTGCCCGTGGCGCCGGTAACCACGATCATCGCCCGCCCCCCTTGCCGATCGTCTTCATCGTCGCCCTACTTCCGCACCAAGTCCAGGGTCTCCCTGTTGGTGATGACTTCCTGCGCCTTCACGTACGACTCGTAGAACAACGGATACTTCGGGTAGATGTGCGCCGTGGCCATGTTCCACTCCGGCACGTCGTCCCGATTCAACGTCGCCTCGAGTTCGGCAACGGCGCCGCCGGGATCGAGGGGCACGACGCCGGCCTGGACGATCCTGGCGAGTGTGGCTTCATAGGCCATCTTCGAACTGGCGCCGGACGCATCGAACAGGGCAAAGACCTGATAGCCGTCGGCCGCGGCCTGGATGGCAGGAAACGCCATGCAGACGTTCGTCAGGGTTCCCGCCACGACGAGCTGCTTCTTGCCCGTGGCCTTGACCGCCGCGACGAACTCCGCACTGTCCCACGCACGAAGTTCGCCACGACGTGTGATGTAGGTAGCATGAGGTGCGAACTGGTGCACGTCGGGAATGAGCGGGCCATTCGGACCCTGGGGTACCGAAGCGCTCGTGATGACCGGAATCCTGGCCAATGTCGCGGCCTTGGCAAGCGCCGTCACAGTGGCTCGAAGGACGCTCGCCGGCATGTCTTCCACCAGTTGGAACAGACTGCTCTAGTGATCGATGAGAAGCATTGCGAGATTCCGCGGGTCAATCATGGGCTTCTTTCCATTGAAAGTCGCCGGTGTGCTCAGGGTCGTGTCTCCGTCCTGAATCTGAGTCCGCATGTACCTGCATGGTCGATCCACCAACGGCGGGACGATCCTGCTACGCGCTGAAGAGTCCCTTCCAGTCCTGCGCCTCCGCCCAGGCCTCGAACGAATGCCAGCCCACCTCGGGATGGTCACGACGGAGCCCGGCGATATCTACCCGGTAGCCGACGCGCTCGAACCACTCGTACATCGTGGCCCCGTCCTCTCCCATCCGCTCGCGGATCATCTCCAGCGGGACCTGAAAGTAGGAGAACGTCCTGCCGCTGACGCGCGACAGGATCTCGACGGCCTCCAGGCCGCTGACCTCGTCGCCCGCGATGTCGAATCGCTTCCCCCTGAAGCGCTCAGGGCTCTCGATGGCGAGCACGGCAAAGGCCGCGATGTCGGCGACGGCGATCTGCGCGAGCTTTCGGGTCGGCGACATCGGAATCGCGTAGACCCCCGCCTTCAGTTGATCGCGCGTGAACACCGTCGCGTTGTCCATGAAGTACACCGGCGCCACGATGGTCGCCGGGACGCCGATCGTCGCGATGTATTGCTCGACGCGATACTTGCTCTCGAAGTGGGGGATGCCGGTCTTCCGATCGGCCGATCCGACCGAGGTGTAGACGAGGTGCACCCCGGCCGCCTTCGCCGCAGCCGCCATCGTCACGCCCTGGCGGGTTTCGGCCTCCATGCCCGCTTCGAACGGGGTGCTCATGGCGAACACGGCGTCGACGCCGGCGAGCGCGCGGCCGAGCGCCTCGCGATCGTCCAGACTCCCTGCCACCATCTCGACGCCAGACCGGCTGAGCGCAGTCGCCGCCGCCGACTTCGTATCGCGAGTCAGGGCGCGCACGGCGTGGCCCCGCTCGAGGAGCCGGCGGGCCACCGCGCCCCCTTGCTTGCCCGTCGCCCCGGTGACCAGGACTGTCCTGCTCATGCTGAATCGTCCTTTCTTACCGTCTACGCCGTCGCCCGGCCGCACGTCCGTCGTTGCGCGCCTCATCGAGCTGGCGCGCAGCTGACGTGCCGAGCTTCCTGGCCAGTCCAATGAGTGATTCGCGTTCCTTCCGCGACAGCCCGGCCGCGGCGCGATCCATCGCACGTTTGTGATGGCCGAAGACCTCGGTGATCCGCGCCTTGCCCTCCCTGGTGAGCGACACGATGCGCGCCCGGCGATCCCTCGCATCGAAGCCCCGTGCGACGAACTGGCGCCGCTCGAGGCGATCGATGGCCGTCGTGATGGAGCCGCTCGTGAGATCGAGGCGACGCCCGATGGCGTTCACCGGCTGCGGTCCGCGATGAAGGAGCAGCTCCAGGACGGCGAAATCCGACACGCACATGTCGAGCTCCTCGATGCTGTGCGCGGCGTGTTTGGCGAGGGCACGGTGCACCTTCATCAGGATGAGCCAGACGTGGGTGCCGGACGTATCGAGAGGGGCGTGTGCCACGGTATCGCGGTAGGTACCTTAGCACGAAGAATCTTGATGTCAAGATAACCGAACCGTCGCTGCCAGGGGCCGCCTTGAGGGACAGATCCGACCGGGCGGGCGCTGACGCCGACAACGACGACGCTACGTGCCGGGGAGTGGCGCGTGGCGAGGAGCACTCAGCTGACGCGGCGGCTCGCTCGAGATCCTGAGCGGCCCGGTCACGTGCTCACGCTTCGTCCGGACGTCGCCGGTGTTCAGGAAGCGTTGCGACACGCCGATCCACGCTCAGCAGCGCACTCCGAGGTGATCCCGGGGTCGGCCGCTGGCATCACCGTGCGTTCGCAGTCAGCGTGACTCCGACCAAGCCGCAGCCTGGTCGCGTCGTCCATGAAGCACTCTGGCAATCAGGACGTCGCCTTCACAGCGGTAGTAGATCACGTGGCTCGCCACCACAAGCGATCGAACGCCTTCGCCGAACTCCGGCCGGATGCGACCCATGCGAGGCTGTTGGGCCAATCGTTCGAAGCGGTCGATGATCGCGTCTATGAGTCGGTCCGCAGTGGCTGGGCTGGCATCGTCGGCGACGCAGGTCCAGATCTCGTCGAGATCGCCCTCGGCGAGAGGGGACAGCCGATAGGACATCTACGGCTTCTTGGCGCGAGCCGCCCGACCGCGCGCTTTGATCCGTTCGGCGAGTTGCCGGCCCGAGACCTTGTCGTAGACGCGACCCTCGCCTCGAGCGAGTTGGTCGAAGCCGGCCTGCACGTCGGCACGCAGTTGCTCGCGCGCCTGGTCGCGGTCCTTCAGGAGCCGAAGCGCCTCCCGGACGACCTCGCTGGCGGTCTGGTACAGGCCGCTCTCGACCTTGTCGTTGACGAGTCGCTCGAGCTCCGGCGTCAGCGAGACATTCATCGAATCAACCCTCATATCGAGGCTAGACGCGATAGCCAGTATTGTCAATATTTGACATAAACGGGCAGGCGCACGATGGCTCGCCTATCCCTGAAATTGTCCCTGCCAGCTCCCAACACCGGGCTTCTGAAGCCAACGGCAGCCAAGTCGGTCGATCGAGGAAGTGAGTGTGACGCGAGGATTTGCGAGGAATAACGGCGATGGCCGACAGGCTGATCGGCGTTTGGCAAACCGCCGCCTTCAGCCTCTCGGCCACCTCACCGCGTCGAGCCAACTGCTGTAGCGCAAGGACTTGTGGATCTCAGCGTTTCGGGTCCGAGCAGCGATTTCAGCCGATTGTCCCTGCGGCGACGCTGGAGCTCTCCCGACAACCCGGATGGCACCAGAGGCGACGTTGCAACCGACGGGGGGTATCGGGCGTCGCCTCCGACATCCTGGCCATCCAGTCCTTCGACGAGTTTCACGGGATTCACGACAATCGGAATGGCCGGCCCTGTCGCTCCGGCTCAGGCGCCGTCGCCCAGCATCCAGCGCGTCAGGTGGAAGAGGATCGGCGCCGAGAAGCAGAGCGAATCGATGCGGTCGAGCACGCCGCCATGGCCCGCGAGCGAACTGCCCCAGTCCTTCACGCCGGCGTCGCGCTTGATCGCCGACATGGTCAGCCCGCCCGCAAAGCCGAGAAAGACCAGCAGCAGCGCCATGCCCGCCACCACGATCGGCGGGTACGGGGTCAGGAAGCCGAGCCCGGCGCCGACCCCGGTTGCGGCGAGGCCGCCGATGACCAGCCCTTCCCAGGTCTTGCCCGGCGAGACCGACGGCGCCACGGGATGGCGGCCGAGCGTCTTGCCGGCGAGATACTGGAAGACGTCCGAGAGCTGGACGACGATCACCAGCCAGAGCAGCAGCTTCGGGCCCTCTCCGGCGCCGCCGGGCAGTTCGAGCATCAGCAGCGCCGGCGCATGGCTGATGCAGTAGACCGCCACCATCAATCCCCACTGGATCTTCGCGGTGCGCTCGAGGAAGTGCTCGACGTCGCCCGCAATCGCCGCGCGAATCGGCACGAAGAGGAAGGCGTAGACCGGGATGAAGATCGCAAACATCCCATACCAGCCCACCGCCAGGAAGACGTAGTGCAGCGGCAGGATGACGAAGAAGCACCAGACCAGCGTCATGTGGTCGGCGAGACGGGTGGGCGTGAGGGTCACGAACTCGCGCAGCGCGAGGAACGACAGCAGCGCGAAGAGCGCGGTCGAGGCGAGCGGTCCGACCGCCGTCACCGCCGCGAACACCGCGCACATGCCCCACCAGGCGACGATCCGCTGCCAGGCGTTCTCGATCGTGGCGCGCGCGCCGGCAGCGGTGACCCGCCGGCGCAGCGTGGCGCCGACGACGGTCGCGGTCACGAGCAGCGCCAGCAACCCGCCGAATACGACGACGAGCTCGGGGTCGAAGCGCGTGGTCATCGCCGGCCGAGCTCCACCACCGCGGTGCGCAGGCGGTCGAGGAAGGGGCCCCTCTCCTCGCCGTCCCCGAGCACGACTGGCGCGCCGAACGTGGCGCTGGCGAGGAACGGCACCGGCGCGAACTTCCCCTTCGGCAGGACGCGCTTCAGGTTGTCGAGCCAGACCGGCACCAGCTCGAGGCCGGGACGCATCCGGGCGAGATGCCAGATGCCGGGCTTGAACGGTGCGACCTCGGCACCGGGATTGCGCGTCCCCTCGGGAAAGAGGATCAACGACGAGCCCTCGTCGAGAGCCGCGGCCGTCGACTCCACCGCGGCGCGCGCGCTCGCCTCGCGCGCCTCGGGGGACGCGCCCGGCACGCCGCGGGGAATGAGCACGGCGCGGAAGATCCGCGTGGCCAGCCAGCGCCGGAAGCCCCGGCTCCAGTAGTCGGCGGCCGCCACCGCCCGCGTCCGCGCGCGCAGCGCGGGCGGCAGCGCCGCCCAGAGGACGACCGTGTCGAGGTGGCTGCCGTGGTTGGCGACGTAGACCCGCTGCCGCTCCTCCGGCGCGCAGCCGACCCAGCGCGCATGGGCGCCACACAGGAGCTTGACGGCGACGATCAACACCGGCGTCAGCGGATGGCTCACCGGCGCCCCTCGAGCTCGGCGACGATCCGGCGCGTGCGCCTCACCGCGGCGATGACCGAAAGCGCGGCGATCGCAAGCAGCGTCCACGGCAGGATCCGGGCCGGCGCGCCGGCCAGCGCTTCGCCCGCCGCCGCGACCAGCCCCAATGCGAGCAGGACCATGCGCTGCTGCTTGGCCCCCGGGCCGATGAAGTACGCGGAGGTGCCGGCGGCCACGCCGAGCGTGCGGACGTAGGCGGTGAGCACCGCAACCAGCGCCGCGCTCCAGCCCGCGATCGGCGACCAGGCGACCGCCGGCGTCGCGTAGCCTGCGGCGATGAGGCAGAGCGCGTCAGAGATCCGGTCGGGCAGCTCGTTCCAGATCTCACCGGCGGCACTCCTGCGGCCGCCCTCGATGGCGACCATGCCGTCGAAGAGATTCGCCAGCAGGCGCAGGGGGATCGCGAGCGCCCCTGCGACGAGCAGCAGCGCGCGCAGGCGGCCGCTCTGGTCCCGCGACGCGAGGAGCGCCGCTGCGGTGCCGGCCGCGAACAGGACGCTCGCCGCGGAGATGGCGTTGGGCGCCACCCCCCATCGGGCCAGCCGTCCGGCGATCGCAGCCGCCCAGCGCGTACCGCGCGCCGCGATCGGACGGCGCAGCAGGCGTTGGTCGGTCATCGAATGGCGCGGATGTTAGCACGGGGCGGCATATCAAGAGGGCGCGTGCAGCGGCCGGCCGCAGCGCAACACGGGACCGACTGGCAGGACCCCGCCGCCCAGCCTCCCAGCACGCAACGCCCCACTCCATCCTCTGCTGCGCGCCCGGCTTCGTTGCGTGGGGCGACGCCGGTCATTCCGGAACCAGCTTCTCCAGCGCGGAATCGAGGGCCTCCAGCGGGATGTCACACCCGCCGATGCTCGCGGTGCGGGCCGCGCAGTCGATGGTCACAACCGCGTCCATGCCCTCTCCCCCGGGATACTTCCTGAGCTCCAGCCGAACCACCGAGTCGGCCTCCCACGTCGCACGGTCAACCGACCAGCTCGTGTCCTTGACGGCATAAACGACGTCGGAAGCCTGCCGGTCGAACAGGCACGGCGGATGGATCCAATGGGACATCCGCGCCTCCCAGGGCGAGGAGCGCACCTCGTACCGGCCAGAAGGCGATGTGGAAATCACGTCCATGCTCTTCTCCGTGCTTTTCTCTGGGCGTTCTTCAACAAAGGGCCAGGCCGGCACGTCATGAAGAGGGCCTGCTCGATGATCGAAGTCTTGCCCGCCTGGCGCGGTCCGCCCACGAACTGGATGAGACGCCGCGGCTCGGCCAGCCGGTCGCGCAGCACCCGGCCCTGGGGTCTCTCGCAGGCGGGGGCCTCCTTGCTCATTTACTCTCTTCATGGCGCGGATCTTCGTCCAGCCCGCGACCAGCCGGCGGTCCGCCACGGCCCGCTGCGGTCGATCGCGGGGGGACCTGCAACGGAATTCGGGGGAGCTCGATGGATCGCGGTTACCTCCAGGTCTACACGGGCGACGGCAAGGGGAAGACTACCGCCGCACTGGGGCTGGCGGTGCGCGCGGCCGGCGCCGGGCTGTCGGTCTGCATCATCCAGTTCATCAAGAGCATGGAGTACCACGAGCTGCGCATCCTCAGGCAGCTCGGCATCGGCGTGCATCAGTTCGGCCGCGGCTGCTTCATCACGGGCCCTCCCGGCAACGAGGACATCGCGGCGGCCGCCCGGGGACTGCACTTCGCGGACGAGACGCTGCAGCAGCGCGGCGCCGACGTGGTGATCCTCGACGAGATCAACGTGGCGCTGTGCCTAGGGCTCCTGCAGGCTCACGACGTCATGACGGTGCTGCGGCGAAGGCCGATATCGATCGAGGTGGTCTGCACGGGGCGGGGGGCGCCGCCGGAACTGGTGGAGGCGGCCGATCTGGTCACCGAGATGGTCGACCGCAAGCACTACTACGGGGCGGGCGTGATGGCCCGCGACGGGATCGAACGGTGACGGGACGCGGGAGACGTCACGTGGGGAACCGGTCGATCGGCCCGCGCCACGGCGCAGGCCGCGCAGTACGATGCCGCTGTTGCGCGCGGCGCCTGGCGCGAGGCAAGCCTCGTGCGGTGTCGTCCTCCTCCGTCGCCGAGAGGGGCGACCCGGGAGCTGACGTCACGAGCTGTCACGTCGGGATGTGACACCGCGCCCGCAGGCAGGCCCGAACGCAGGGGCGCCACGCCGCGGGTGAAGGGATCACCCGCTTCGTGGACAACGACGTGGTGCCCTGCCAGGGCGATCGGCCGGTCAGCGGGGGTGCTGATGGCCCGCGGCGCCCTCCGCTCCGTGCGTTGTGCCAGCCCCGAGGGCGGCCTGGTGCAGGGCCTCCACGTAATGCTGGTACTCCACGTAGGCGGCCACGTAGCGCCTGCCCGCCTCGACACTCTCGTCTGCGTGCGCCCGTGCGTCGCGCGCACGGAGGTACCGTTCCCGGACCCCACCGCTCACGTGCGCGGTGACCTTGGCGAGCAGGCCGTCTACGGTGCCGCCCGTGTCGAGTGTGTCGTCAAGCGCGGCGACGAGTGGCTCAATCTGGCCAGCAGGCTTGAGCCCGTCGAACGGGGCGCCTTCGCCCGCACGGTGAATTCGCACGAGCGTCTCGAAGAACCACAGATCGGCGAGCGCCTGGGCCTCTGGCCCGAACCCACGGACCTGGAGCGTGCGGTTGAAGGCGTCACGCACGTCGGCCTCGCGCTCCGCTGGCACCCAGGCCAACACCGTCGTCACGTTGCGAGCCTCGAGCGCGGCGCGTGCCGCCTTCACCACCGGACCGTCGAGCGCATCACAGTGCGCAGACGCCGTCGCCGGCGCAACCGCGGCCGCAAGCCCCACCAGCACCAGCATCCGAACCATCTTCCCCATGACCGTTCTCCATGTCGGCCCATTCCCCCCGCGATCCGCCGGATTCGGGCCAGGTCGTCCGGACGGAAACACTCGGCTGTCGGTTCATTCCGATCAGTCAGAGATCACGGCCAGGACGGCCGTGGCGATCTTCTCCGGCCGGATTCCGGCATCGAGTCTCTGTGTCCGAAATGTGAACAAACGTTCACAGTTTATCAGGCAAGCTGCGGGGTGGCAACCCCGAACCACGTCCCCTGACGCTCCCCGGCAGGCCGGATCCCGATGCGGGAATCCTGCGCCCGTCATCCCGCGTGCGCGACGTGCGCGCCCTGGGCGGCGGGGCGTGCCGACGCGGGTCCTCGCCCATCCTGATCGGCTCAACACTGTGAACAACTGTTCACCGGGCACATCTCGACGACCGGGCGTGCCTGGCCCGCGCGCCATCGGCCAGCTTCGCCGGGGCCGCGGCGCACGATCCGGAAGGTCCGTGGACCAGTGGGGCTGGCGTACCAGGGCCAGCCGACACGGCGGCTGCCTGCAGCACGTTCAATCGAAGGCGTCGCCCGCCGGAAGCGGGAGGGCAGAAGAGGCGCGGCAGACGGGCTGGGCCGGCGACGATCCAGCGCAGCGCGCTGCGGGTCCCGCAGGGTGCCAGCGGGGGACTTGCAGAATTAAGGTATCGGCGTTACAGTAACGCTCGCGAGCGGAAGAGCTGGAGGTCCCGATGCCTCGTTCCCGGCGGCCGGACAGCGAGATTCAGGCGGTTCGCGACAGGATCCTGGACGCTGCCGCGGACCTGTTTGCCGAGACCGGCTGGCAGGGCTTCTCGATGCGGAAGCTCGGCACCCGCCTGGGCATCGCCGCCAAGACGCTCTACAACTACTTCGACTCGCAGGACGAGCTGTACCTCGGCCTGCTCACCCGCGGCTTCCGCGGCCTGAACGACGCGCTGCGCGCGGCGGTGGCTTCGGCCGGCAGCCCGCTGGATCGGCTCGGCGCGCTCGTCGACGGGTACGTGGCGTTCGCCTTCGCCCACGCGAACCTGTACGGGCTGATGTTCACCTGGCACGTCCCCAAGTACAACGACTACGTGGGCACGGCGTCGGAGCAGGCAGCCCGGGTGGAGCTGGAGGCGGCCCTTGAGAACCAGCGCCTCGCGGCGCAGACGATAGCCGCCTGCGCCAGCGCCCCGCTGTCGGAGGACGACCTCCGGCTGATCACGATCCGCACGTGGTCGCAGCTGCACGGCTACATCGCCGGCGTGCAGAACCACCTCATCGACTACATGCACCCGGATCCGGACTCGCTGCGCGACCGCATGGTCTCGCTGATCAAGTCGAGCATCGCCGGCGAGCTGGCCGGGCTGTGCCGCGCCGTGGCGGCAGGCGAGGCGGTCCCGGCGAGCCACGCGGTCCGGGTGAACCATGCGGCGGCGGTGCGCCCCGCGGCGCCGAGCTGACGCCGGAGATCCGCGATGTGCTTCACGCCGGCCAGGCCGACGCCGCTCCTGCTCGAGATCAAGGGCAACGCGCTGGACGATGGCCCGGGCATCCGGTCGGTGGTGTTCTTCAAGGGCTGTCCCCTGTCGTGCGTGTGGTGTCACAACCCCGAGAGCCGGCGGCGCGCCCCGGAGCTGTCGTTCGACGCCAGCGCCTGCGTCGCGGGCTGCACGCGGTGCGTGGCCGTCTGCCAGCCCAGCGCGATCCGGCCCGGCGTCAGCGTCGACCGCGATGCGTGCACGCTGTGCTTCGACTGCGTGCCGATCTGCCCGTCCGGCGCGCTGCGCCAGCTCGGACACCCGGCCAGCCTCGCCGGGCTGCTGGAGAGCGTGCGCGCGGACAAGCCGTTCTACGACGCGTCGGGCGGCGGCGTGACGTTCTCCGGCGGCGAGCCGACGCTGGCCATGGACTTCCTGGCCGAGCTCGCGGCGGCCTGCCGCGCCGAGGGCATCCACACCCTGCTCGAGACCGCGGGGCACTTCCGCTGGGCCCCGTTCGAGCGTGACGTGTTGCCGCATCTCGACGCGATCTACTACGACCTGAAGCTGTTCGACGCCGGCGCCCACCGGCGCTACTGCGGGTGCGACAACGATCGCATCCTGGCGAACTTCGCACGCCTCGCGGCGCTGGCCGAGGCGGGCGGGTTCGAGCTGCTGCCGCGCATCCCGCTCGTCCCGGGCATCACGGCGACAGAGGCCAACGTCACGGCGATCGGCCGGTTCCTGCTGGACCTCGGCGTCGGCCGGGTCCGGCTGCTCGACTACAACCCGACGTGGGTGGACAAGTGCGGCCAGCTCGGGATCGGCCCCGGGTTCGCCCAGACCGGCGCCCTGCGGACCTGGCTGGCCCCTGGCGTGGCGGCCGGTCTGCGCGCGTGCCTCACCGGACTCGGCCTCGAGGTTGCCGGAACCTCGGCGCCGCCGACTCGCTCAACCAGCAAGGACCGACTGCAATGATGATCACCGAGCCGACCCCTGTGCGCCTGCCCGCGGTCGACGTACGGGCCGTGAAGCCGTTCCACCCGAGCGTGGCCACGCCGGACGACTCGAAGCGGAGCCTGCAGCAACTGCTCGTGCGCAGCCTGCTGGGCGTGATGGCGACGCTCTACAGCCGGCTCCCCGCGCTGCGCGACGAGCTGCGCACCACCGACGGGTGGACCAACCTGGCCGTAGGCATCCGCACCCGGTCGGGCTCGGTGCAGGTGGGCATCCGGTTCCGTGACGGCCGGGCGCAGGCGATGGGCCGCATCCCGGACGAGGCCGACGTCGTCCTCGTGTTCAAGTCCGACACCGAGGTGAGGAAGTTCCTCACGGCGACGCCCACCGAACAGGTGCTCATGACGCTGCGCAACGACTTCTACGTCGACGGCAACGTCTCGTCGCTGAACCGGTTCGTCTACCTGATCTCCCGGCTGCTGTTCCGCCAGCAGGTTCGGAAGCTGGGCGAGGACCGGGCCCATGACGATGCGGACCGGCGCGCGCAGGCCGGGGCCACCGATCCCGACCTTGCGCGGCAGATGCGCTGCCGCGCCGACTACCGGATCACGGCAAGCGCCGTCGACCCCGGGGTGAAGTACCTCGCCGATCCCTACCTGCACGAGTTCAGCCTGAAGGACTTCCCGCGGCTGGCCGCGTTCCTCGCGCGTCACCTGGAGCATGACGCCGAGGTGTGCCCCGAGCTGCCGCGGCTGATGACCGAGTGGCACCGCGAGCACGGGTTCGAGTGCGACGCCGAGGGCAGGCCGTGGCACCCCGTGCTGCGCAAGGCGTTTTCCTACAAGTACATCATGGAGAACCGGCGGCCGATCATCCGCGCCAACGACCTGATTGCGGGCACCACGACCACCAAGGAGACCGGCGTGGTGGTCTACCCCGAGGGTCACGGCACGATGATCTGGGGCGAGCTGTTCACGGTGCCGCACCGGCCGCTGAATCCGTACAAGGTGTCGGCGGAGACCCGCGACCTGCTGCACCGGGACGTCTTCCCCTACTGGGAGCGCCGGAACTTCAAGGAGTGGGTGCGCGACCGCTACGGCTCGCCGCTGGGCCAGCGCATCGACGACCGGTTCGCCGTCTACTTCGACTGGAAGACGGCGACGATTTCGCACACGATCCCCGACTTCCCCAAGATGCTCCGGCTGGGCACGGCCGGCATCATCGCGGAGATCGAGGCCGCCATGGCCGCCGATCCCGACGAGGAGCGCACGATCACCCGGCGCGCCTTCATCCTCACCCTGGAGGGGCTCACCACCTACTCGCGGAACCTGGCCGGGCAGGCGGCCCGCGAGGCCGCGGCCGAGGCCGACCCGGTGCGCGCGGCGGAGCTGCGGCGCCTGGCCGAGATCTGCACGCAGGTGGTGGCCGGGCCGGCGCGCACGCTGGACGAGGCGGTGAACTCGGTGTGGATCACCTGGGTCGGCCTGCACATGGAGAGCACCAACGCCGGGCTGTCGATGGGCCGCCTCGATCAGTGGCTGCAGCCCTACTTCGAGGCCGACATGGCGAAGCTGTCGAGCCCCGCGGAGCGGCTGGCGTACACGCGGCGCGCGATCGAGCTGGTCGGCGACCTCATGCTGCGCTGCACCGATCACCTGCCGCTCACCCCGGACGTCGCCAACTACTACTTCGGCGGCAGCTCGTCGGACCAGGCCATCACCCTCGGCGGCGTGACGCCGGAAGGCAGGGATGCGGTCAACGACATGACCTACATCTTCCTGAAGGCGACCGAAATCCTGAGCCTGCGCGACCCGAACGTCAACGCGCGGTTCAACCTGCGGGAGAACAGCGACGCCTACCTCCGGCGCCTGTGCGAGGTGAACCTGATCACCGCGGCGACGCCGTCGCTGCACAACGACGAGGTCGTCTGGGCCGCGCTGAGCCGCTACGGTTACGAGCCGCAGGACGTGCGGGACTGGTCGGCCACCGGGTGCGTCGAGCCCACGCTGTCGGGCAAACACATCGGCCACACCAACTTCCAGATGCTGAGCCTGGTGGCGGCGCTGGAGATGGCGCTCAACGACGGCTGGCACCCGCTGATGGACTGGAAGGTCGGTCCCGCCACCGGGTCGATCGAGGCGGGCGACTTCCGCACGTTCGACGAGTTCTTCGCCGCGTACCGCGAGCAGCTGGCGTTTCTCGTCGACCAGTCGATCCAGTACAACGAGATGCTCGGGCAGGCGCACCAGCAGCTGCGGCCGACGCCGCTGCTGTCGAGCCTGATCGACGGCACCATCGTGTCGGGCCGCGACGTCACCTACGGCGGGGCGAAGTACAACAGCTCCGGCGCCGCGTGCATCGGGCTGGCCGATGTCATCGACTCGATGCTGGTCATCAAGAAGCTGGTGTTCGAGCAGAAGGCGGTGTCGTTCGCCGAGCTGAAGCGCGCCGTGGACACCAACTTCGCGGAGAACCCCGAGCTGCTGGCCCTGGTGACGCACAAGGTGCCGCTGTTCGGCTCGGGGAACGCCGACGCGGTGGCGATGGGCAACCGCATCACCGCGATGGTGCAGTCGCTCTACGACCGGTACACGAACTACCGGGGCGGCCGCTACGCCGCCGGGTTCTGGTCGATGTCGACGCACGTGTCCTACGGCACGCTGGCTGGCGCGCTGCCGTCGGGGCGGCTGGCCGGCAAGCCGTTCACGCCGGGGCTGACGCCCGCGCCGGCCGCCTCGGCGAACCTGCTGGACAACATCCGCGACGTGGCCCGGCTGGATCCCGCCAACATGCCGAACAACATCGCCTTCAACGTGAAGGTGGTGCCCGCCGCCGGCGAGTCGCGCGAGCAGACGGTCGACACGATGGCGGCCTACGTGAAGTCGTACTTCACGCTTGGCGGCATGCAGATGCAGCTCAACGCGGTCACCTCCGACACGCTGCGCGACGCCATGGTGCATCCGGAGAACTACCGCAACCTGCTGGTGCGGATCTCGGGCTACAACGCGTACTTCGTGACGCTCAACAAGCAGATGCAGCTGGAGCTGATCGCGCGCGCCGAATACGGCCTGTGAGGCGGCGAGGGATCGAGGTAGCGGGGATCCGGGGGTTGAACGCGGGCGAGTGGGTTTGCCCGAGCGTGTGAGGGCGCGGCCCGCCGGGGAGACCGTCCACCCCCGACGCGCATCAACTGTCGGCCAGCGGAACCACCTGGACGGCCGCATCAGGAACCGCTCCGAGGAACCTGTCGAGCGTCGACCCCTGCCACAGGAGTTCCCATCGCGACCGCGCGCTCTGCCCGAAGATGACGTGTGTGACTCCTTCACGCTGAGCGAAGGCGATGAGACCGTCCGACGGACGCTCGGCCCTGACTCGGACGACCGTCGCGCCGAGGCTCTCGGCCAGGCGGATGTTCTCCTGAAGGGCCCCGGCGTCGCGCGGCTTGATGCGGCCAGGCTGTTCCCGCGGGGTCTCGACGTACACGGCATACCACCGCGCGCCGAGCCGGCCGGCGATCCTCGCTCCCGTACGAATGACACGAGGCGCCAGGGCATTGGAGCTCATGCACACCATCACCCGTTCGGGGATGAGCGCCGGCTCGAGTCCTTCCCGGGCCCGGTAGCTCGCAGCCTTCTCACCGACTTCATCGGCCACCGTACGCAAGGCCAGCTCGCGCAGGGTCGACAGGTTGCCCTTCCGGAAGAAGTTGGTGAGCGCCTGTTCGACCTTGTCCGGGCGGTAGACTTTCCCCTCGCGCAGGCGGCTGCGCAATTCCTCGACGGTGACGTCCACGTTGATGACCTCATCGGCGCGGCGGAGCAGCGTGTCTGGAACCGTTTCCCGCACCCTGACGCCGGTCGCGCGGGCCACGGCATCGTTGAGCGTCTCGAGGTGCTGAATGTTGACGGCGGTCATGACGTGGATGCCGGCATTTAGCAGCGCCAGTACGTCCTCGTAGCGCTTTTCATGACGGCTGCCGGGCACGTTCGTGTGGGCGAGTTCGTCGACGACACAGACCTGTGGCCGCCGCCCGATGATGGCATCGAGGTCCATCTCCTCGAGGGTCACGCCCCGATACTCGATCCTGCGCCGCGGGACCACCTCGATGTCCTTCACCTGGGCGTCGGTCTCCGGGCGCCCGTAGGTCTCGACGAGTCCGACGACGACATCGAGCCCTCGCAGTCGAAGGGCATGGGCATCCTGCAGCATCTCGTAGGTCTTGCCCACGCCGGGCGCCGCACCGATGTAGATGCGCAGCCGCGCCCGCTCCGCCTCCTTGATGCGGGCCAGCAGCGCGTCCGCCGAGGGGCGGTTCGCGGACATCACGAGCCTACTGACCTCTGGGGGCACGCTCGTCCAGCGCGAGATTCAGCAGGAGCACATTGACGACCGCCTCGCCGAGCAGACCGAATTGCCGGCTTTCGGTGTGCGCGTCCACCAAGCGACGGACGGTTTCCTCGGAGAGCCCGCGCTCGCGCGCGATGCGCGGCACCTGAAACCGGGCCGAGGCGGGGCTGATGTGAGGATCGAGACCAGACGCGGAGGCCGTGACGAGATCGATCGGGACGGCCATCCCTGGGTTGTCTTCGCGCAGCCGCATCACGTCGGCGGCGACTCGGTCGACGAGCTTCCGGTTCGTCGGCCCCAGATTCGACCCGGAGGACGCGCCTGCGTCGTACCCCGCGCCGGCGGCCGATGGCCGCGAGTGGAAGTAGCGCGGCGAGGTGAACGGCTGCCCGATGATGCGCGACCCGACCACGCGACCGTTGCGCTCAATCAGCTGCCCGTTCGCCTGGTTCGGAAAGAGGACCTGCGCCAATCCTGTGACGACGAGCGGATAGACCAATCCGAGCAGGACTGTTGTCACAACCGTCATCAGCGCGGCGGTTCGAAGATGCGTCGCCATGTTTGAATCCTTCACGCCAAGCCGAGGGACGTTATCAGGACGTCGATGGCCTTGATCCCGATGAACGGGGCGATGATCCCGCCAATGCCATAGACCAAGACGTTGCGTCGCAGCAGGGCCGCCGCGCTCATCGGCGTGAACCGCACCCCGCACAGCGCCAGGGGCACGAGGGCCACGATGATCACGGCGTTGAAGATCACTGCGGACAGAATGGCCGATTCCGGGGTCTGGAGGCGCATGACGTTCAGCGCCCCGAGCGCCGGATACGCGGACAAGAACATCGCCGGGATGATGGCAAAGTACTTCGCGACGTCGTTCGCGATCGAGAACGTCGTCAGTGTCCCGCGTGTCATGAGCAGCTGTTTGCCGATCTCGACAATCTCGATCAGCTTGGTCGGGTTCGAATCGAGATCGACCATGTTCCCGGCCTCCTTGGCGGCCTGGGTGCCGGAGTTCATCGCGACGCCCACGTCCGCCTGGGCAAGTGCCGGGGCGTCGTTCGTGCCGTCACCGGTCATCGCCACCAGCTTCCCCGCCCGCTGCTCCTCCTTGATGAGCGCCATCTTGTCCTCGGGCGTCGCCTCGGCCAGGAAATCGTCGACGCCCGCCTCCTGCGCAATCGCGGCCGCGGTCAGCGGGTTGTCACCCGTGATCATCACCGTCCTGATGCCCATGGTGCGCAAGGCGGCGAAGCGCTCCCGCATGCCCCCCTTGACGACATCCTTCAGATGGATCACGCCGAGCGGACGTCCGGCGTCAGCCACGACGAGCGGCGTCCCCCCGGCACGCGAAATGCGCTGCACAGCGTCGGTGAGATCCGGCGGTATCACGCCACCGTGTGATCTGATGTAGGCCGCGATGGCCTCCGCGGCGCCCTTGCGAATGCGCCGCCCATCCAGGTCGACCCCGGACATCCGCGTCTGCGCGGTGAATGGCACGAACGCGGCGGAGTGCGGCGCGAGGTCGCGCCCACGGATCCCGTACTTCTGCTTGGCCAGAACGACAATGGACCGGCCTTCCGGCGTTTCATCGGCCAGCGACGCGAGTTGCGCGGCATCGGCAAGCTCTGCGTCGGTGACGCCATCGATCGGCAGGAACTCGGACGCCTGTCGGTTGCCGAGCGTGATGGTCCCCGTCTTGTCGAGGAGCAGCGTGTGGACGTCGCCGGCCGCCTCGACGGCCCGCCCGGACATCGCGAGCACGTTGTGCTGAATGAGCCGGTCCATCCCGGCGATGCCGATGGCCGAGAGCAACCCCCCGATGGTCGTGGGGATGAGACAGACGAGCAGCGCGACGAGCACGAACACCGATTGCGGCGCGTGCGAGTAGATCGCGAACGGCTGCAGCGTCACAACGGCCATCAGGAACACAATCGTCAGCCCGGCGAGCAGGATGTTCAGGGCGATCTCGTTCGGCGTCTTCTGACGCGCGGCGCCTTCGACGAGCGCGATCATCCGGTCGAGGAAGGAGTGCCCGGGATCGGCGGTCACGCGCACCTTGATCCAGTCCGAGAGGACGCGCGTGCCGCCTGTCACCGCCGAGCGGTCGCCGCCCGCCTCCCGAATGACAGGCGCCGACTCGCCGGTGATCGCGGATTCGTCGACCGACGCGACGCCCTCCACAATCTCGCCGTCGGACGGGATGAACTCACCGGCGCGCACAAGAACGATGTCGTCCTTTCGAAGCGACGCGGCCGGCACGGTGTCGGTCCGCCCATTGACCATCCGCTTGGCAATGGTCTCCGTTCGCGTTCTGCGCAGCGTGTCGGCCTGCGCCTTGCCCCGGCCCTCGGCCATCGCCTCCGCCAGGTTGGCGAAGAGGACGGTGGCCCAGAGCCAGATCGTGATCTGCAGCTCGAATCCGACGTCAGCCCCGCCGCCTGTCAGGTCCCGGATCAACAGAGTCGTCGTCAGCACCGCGCCGACTTCGACGACGAACATGACCGGGTTCCTGGCCATGAGCCGCGGGTCGAGCTTCCGCACCGCGTCGGCCAGAGCCGTGCGCACCAGCGCGGGATCCCAAACGCTCAACTTCTGTATCGTTCCCATGGCTCACCTCAGAAAGTGGTCCCGGCCTGCATCAGAACGTGTTCGACGATCGGGCCCAGGCTGAGCACCGGGAAGAACGTCAGCACGCCGACGATCACGATCACGCCCACGAGCAGCGTCGTGAACAACGGACTCGTCACCGGGAACGTGCCGAGCGACGGCGGCACCCGTGTCTTCCCACCCAGGCTGCCCGCCAGCGCCAGCATGGGGACGATGATCATGAAGCGGCCGATCAGCATCGCCACGCCGAGCGTCGTGTTGTACCACGGTGTATTGGCCGACAGGCCGGCGAAGGCTGAACCGTTGTTTGCCGTGCCGGATGTATAGGCGTAGAGGATTTCGGACAGCCCGTGTGGACCCGGGTTCCAGATGCTGGACGTCCCGAAAGTCGACACCGACGAGATGCCAGTGAACACCAGGATCGTCAACGGGAACACCAGCACGGCCAGCATGGCCATCTGCACGTCGAAGGCTTCGACCTTCTTGCCGAGATACTCCGGTGTTCGGCCGACCATCAGTCCCGCAATGAAGACGGAGAGGACCACGAAGATCAGGATCCCGTACACGCCCGCGCCGACGCCGCCGAAGATGACCTCGCCGAGCATCATGTTGACGAGCGGCACCATGCCGCCGAGCGGCGTGTACGAGTCGTGCATCGAGTTGACGGCGCCGCAGCTCGCGCCGGTCGTGACGGTGGCGAAGAGAACGGAGCTGGCGATGCCAAACCGCGCTTCCTTGCCTTCCATGTTGCCGCCCGGACACATGGCACCCGCGGCCTGATCGGTTCCGGCCAGCAGGGGGTTGCCCCGCGCCTCCGCCCAATAGGCGACGGTCACGCCGGCAAGGAACAGAAACGCCATCGCCGCCCAGACGGCCCAGCCGTGACGGGGCGATTTCGTCATTCGGCCCAGCGTGCAGGTGAAGCCCGCCGAGATCGCGAAGATGGCGAACATCTCGATGAAGTTCGAGAGCGGTGTCGGATTCTCAAAGGGATGGGCGCTGTTGGCATTGAAGAAGCCGCCACCGTTGGTGCCCAGCTCCTTGATGATCTCCTGTGAGGCGACTGGTCCTTGCGCGATGACCTGCTCGGTGATCGTCGTTGAGGTCTCCCTGCCGTCCGGCCCGGTGCTGGTAGCGATCTGGGGATCGACGAGCTGAATGCGGTCGAAGGGCTTCAGGTTCTGGACCACCCCTTGCGACACGAGCAGCAGCGCCCCGGCCACGCAGAACGGCAACAGCACCCACAGCGTCGCACGTGTCATGTCCACCCAGAAGTTGCCGAGCGAATCGCGCCGCTCGCCGGCGACACCGCGGATGAACGCGACCGCGAGCGCCATGCCGGCGGCTCCGGACACGAAGTTGTGGTACGCCAGACCAGCCATCTGCGTCAGATAGCTCATCGTCGTCTCACCCACGTACGACTGCCAGTTCGTGTTCGTCGTGAACGACGCAGCGGTGTTGAAGGCGAGATCGGGGGCAACGCCCATGAGACCCTGCGGGTTGAACGGCAGCCACCCCTGCAGCCGCTGGAGCGCGTAGAGAACGAGCATGGAGACGACGCTGAATGCCAGCGTCGCGAACGCATACTCCGGCCATCGCATCTCGTGGCGTTCGTCCACGCCCGTCAGCCGGTACACCAGACGCTCGAGCGGTCGCAACACCGGATCGAGCCCGGTGCGCTCGCGCGCGAACACGCGCGCCATGAACCCGCCCAGCGGCACCGTCACGGCCGCGATCGCACCGAGGAACAGCAGAATCTGCATCCAGCCATCGAAGGTCATGTCAGAACTTCTCCGGGCGCAGCATCGCGTACACCAGGTACCCGAGCAGGAACGCCGAAACCACGAGACCAGCGATCGCTTCCAGGTTCATGGACGTCGACCTCTCTCGAGCCGCCGGCAGCCGGCCACGTAGGCCGCACCGATGGCGAAGAACAGGATGGAGAGCGCGATGAACACGAGATCCAGCATGGCGGCTACCACACTCCCGTCCTGTTGCCGATGACCCAGACCGCGCCGAGGAGTGCGGTGTTCTGGTGTCGCCGGACGTCAGTTGCGCCACCAGGGCCGGGAAAGAAGCGTTGGTTCGACCAATCGCGCCGGAACTCGGCGCGGACCAGGAGGCCCTCGGCGAACGCATGCTCGACCGTGAACGTCACCTCGTGCAGCACCTGATCGATCCCCCCAAACAGGCCTTCGTCGTCCAGGCGCTCCCAGCGAATGCCAACGGCCGCACGGTTGGCGAGTTGGTAGCGCGAATACACGCCGGTGCCCAGCAGCGACAGCGACGCGGCCTGGGAGTTGACCTCGTTGGTGGTGTGGTTGACGTCGACACCCAGCGACAGGGCCGCGGTCGGCGCCACCGTCACGTACGTGTCGAACACCCGGAAGAACCCATCGGGCCCGCCAGGAGCGCCGCCGTCGGGCTGCTCCTGGCCGACGTAGTAGTTGACCGTCCACGTGACTCCCGATACGGGCTCCACGATCGCCGCGACATGGTTGGACTTGAAGTCGTTGAAGTCCTCCGTCTGCTGTACGCCGTTGGTCAGCATGTACAGCAACGACACCTTGTCGTTGACGGGCAGCGTCAGGCGCAGCCCGGAGTGATAGAACGGCAGAAAGTTGAAGAGATACGAGCGTGAGAAGGCCTGGTTGTCCTTGGCGTAGTTCGTCTCATAGCCGAGCATGGAGGCGAACTTGCCGAAATCCGCCTGCAGGCCGTTCGCTCCCAGCGGGAAGACATACGTGCCGTACGCTTGCCACACGTGACGATACACGTCCGGACGCGGCTCGTTCGCCGGGTTGCCCTGGACCGTCTCCGTCGCCTGGCCGAACTGCAAATCGACACGCAGGCCATACCGGCGGCCTGCCTCGACGTCGGGAGCAGCGTCGACGAGGAGCGCCGCCTGCTGGAGGCTGAAGGTGTTTCCGCGAGTGTCGTACGCTCTGAGCACGAGATGACGGTTGGGGGGCTGATTCCAGTTGTACTGGTAGTACCCCTCGAGCGTCGCCCCGAACGTCACGTGGCGCCACCCGTTCGGTGGCGGCGTGGCTGCCGGCTCCTGCGTGGTCGCCGCTGCAACCGGCGGCGAAGCCTCTGGCGCAGTCTGGCCGTACGCGAACTCCGGGGCCATCGTCGAGACGGCCAGGCACGCAACCGCGCCAGTCGCAGCAGCCAGGGCACGGCCTCGTGGGGCCTGCGGCGCACGGGCGAACCTGACCGCGGACCCTCCAGAATTCCTGAATCGTGTGCCTTCTGACGAAACCATGTCGATGGGACTCCTCTACAGACGTTACGGTGGTCGGCCTGAGGATGGGCTCAAGAGTCCCTGAAGAATCGCTGAAGACCGCGATGACGCCGCGGCCGGCGAGCCGCACGACCACTTCAGGTGGTATAGGGAGGGCGTCCTGGGCAGGAGACACCGCGGCCGGGATGTGCGCGCCCTCCGGTGGGTCTCGGGCGTCACGGCGTTCGCGTCGAGTTGGCGGCTGGCGGTTGGGGGCTACTTCAGTCCGGTGACGAACCGGTACCCGACCCAGGGCTCGCTGATCACGTATATCGGTTCCGAGGGGTCGGGTTCGATCTTCTTTCGGAGTTGCGCCACGAGGGTCCAGAGGTGCTCCGGCTGCTCGACGGCGTTCGGCCCCCACACCTGCTTCAGAATCGTTCGATGTGTCAGGACGCGATCGTGGTGGTGCGCGAGGAGCGTCAGGAGCTCGAACTCCTTCGGCGTGAGCCTGATCTCCACGTCGTCCCGAACGACTCGTCGTCGGTCGTAATCGATGATCAGCGCGCCGGCTCGGAGCAGCCCCGATTCGGCTGACGTGTCGGTCGTCGCGCGCCGCAACGCCACGCGGACGCGCGCGAGGAGCTCCTCGGGGCCGAACGGCTTCGTCACATAGTCATCGCCACCGAGATCGAGGGCATGCACCTTGTCCGCCTCGGCCCCTCGTGCGGAGAGCACGACGATCGGCACGCGCGAGGTCTCGCGAATGCGCCGGCAGACCTCGGTGCCCTCGATGTCGGGGAGTCCGAGATCCAGCACGATCAGCGCCGGCGTACGTTGTTCGAACCGCTCGATCGCCTGGCTTCCGGTGCCGGCGATGTCCACGTCGTAACCGCGGGCGCGCAGCAACGCGCCGACGGACCGCTGGATTGACGCTTCGTCATCGACGAGAAGGATGCGTGGGGACTGCGTGGTCATGTCGCAGAAGATGGGGAATCGACGTCTCGTGGCTGCGTCGGGACGGCCAGCGTGAGACGGGCTCCGCCCTCGGGCGCGTTCTCTGCCCAGACCCGCCCCCCCTCGACGGCGAGCAACCCGCGGGCGATCCACAAACCCATTCCCGTACCGGATGTTCGAGACCGCGTCTCCGCACCACGGTAGAACCGGTCGAAGAGGTGCGGCAGGTCCGCCAACGCAATTCCTGCGCCGCGATCACGGACCTGAATGGCGAGCCCCTCCCGGCCGACTCGGGAAGTCACCTGGATGGCCGAACCGGCAGGCGAGTACTGAGCCGCATTCTCCAGCAGGCGCGCCAGCGCGGTGGCCGTCAGCCTGGGGTCGACCCGCACCGGGACGTCAGGCTCGATGACCACCTCCACCTTGTGGTTCTGCAAGGCCTGCTCGACCTGGTCACGCGCCGCGGCGACAATCTCGGACGGGTGCGTCCAGCGGGGCTCGGTGACGATCGCGCCGGCATCGATGCGGGCCATCTCCAGCAGATTCTCGAACAATCGGGTCAGGCGCTCGACCTCCGACAGAATCACATCACTCTGTTCGACGCGGTCGGCGGGATCGAGTTCTGATGCCTTGATGTTGCCTGCGGCTATCCGGATCGCGGTCAGCGGGGTCCGCAAGTCGTGGCTGAGCGACGCCAGCAGCGCGGTCTTCAGCCGTTCGCTCTGCCGCGTCAACTCGGCGGCCTTCCGCTCCTCGAGGAGATGAGCGCGCTCAATCGCAATGGCGACGATGCCCGCCAGTGTGTCGAGCGTCCCGGCTTCCACCGGCCGGCCTGCGGCCGCGAGCACGCCAATTGGCGTCGTGCCGAGGCGCAGGGGGACCAGTCGGACCTCGATGCCGGCAACCGTCATCGTCCGATGGCCCGCGTACGTCCGCGCATAGGCGTCGAACTCCAGCGTGGCCTGTGCCGAGGCGAACGCGATCGCCAGCTGATCCGTGTCGAGAGCGATGGCGTGCGAGCCCGCCACGTGGACGTCCCAATCCCCTCCCTGCGGCATCGCGATCCCGACGAACTCAAGGTCGAATCGACGGGCGATGGCACGTGCCAGGGTCGCGAGGACGTCGCGACTCTCGGTCACCATCAAGACGTCGCGACTGAGATCGAACAGCCGAGCCAGTTCGTTACGGCGCCCCACCGCCTCGTCCGTGCGCGCCCGGGCCACGGCGGAGAGGTGGCTCGCGACCAAGCTCACCAACAGAAACGCGAACAGCGCCACCCAATTGTGGGGATCGGCGATCGTGAAGGTTCCAGTGGGCGGCAGGAAGAAGAAGTTCAGACACAACATCGCGACGATCGACGTCACGACCGCGATCCCCAGGCGTGACGTCGTCGCGACGATGAGCACCAGCAGAACGAAGGTGACCGATACGGTCGCCGCGTTCGAGACGTGCAGCCAACGCACGAAGACCAGAGTGATAGCGGCGACAGCGGCCAGCGCACGGACCGTGCGACTGACGTCGGACTGGGGAGACATGCGCTTCATGTTCGTCTCTCGTCCAGATCGTGACCCACCTGCCCGGTGCTGGCCAGCACTTGCCAGGAGGGAGCGACATGGTCTCCGACCCAGGCACGGATCTCGGCGAGACCACTCCCGACGAGAAGAGACAGCCTATACCCATTCTCGATTCCCCTGTGCGACAGGAGCAGCCTCACGCGCGCTCAACGTGTCCGTCGTGTCCAGGCAGTCCCCGACGTCGGGGTCGGCACGGCGTCGCTGTTCAGCAGTGAGTGGTACGACGCGCCCGGGCGCGGAGACGTGCGACATCGCGGACCCATAGGTCAGCCCCGGCACACGTTGCGGTTGTGCCACAGGAGGAAGTCAGCCGACGGGCGCTCCTCGGCTGCCGAGGGCAGGGCTACCTGCCGGCCGTCGAACGAACAGTACGTCCTGCCGTTCTGGTAATCGAGGCGAAGTCGAGCAATGCACTCCTTCATCGCCGGGAACGACTCGCAGCCGTTGCCCGCCCCGACGTACGCCCGGGCGAGCCAGTCTGGCAGCCTGGCCCACTTGGCGAAGAACCCGAATCCGCAGATCGCGTTGTGCGGCCTCTTCAGCTTGAAGAGGAAAGGCGAGAACGGTTCCGCGCGGAAGGCCCGGCGGCCCGAAGGCTTCCAGAAGTTGACCTCGTCGAGTTCCCGGCGCCGCAGAAACTCGTACCATCCGCGACTGGTCGGAGCGATGGTGCCGGTCATTGGGCGCTCGGTGGAGTCGGCACGAGAAGAAGATGCGATTCAGGCCGGGCAACGCTGGCCATCAGGACGAACCACCAGCATGAGGCGTTCGCACACGCCTCCGACTCGCCGGAATTGATACCACAGGCCCGTCTCAGGCGCGACCCGCCACACCACGAGCCCGCCACCCCGCAGGCTTCGCGGCCGGGTTGCTATACTCGCCACCGGTGAACGACCCGCTGCGCCCGGACACGGCAAAGGGTGCCCCGCTGGGGCCGCTCGAACTGCGGGTGCTCGACGCACTGTGGGCACGCGGCGCGGCAACGACCGTGCGCGGCCTGCTGCCAGCCTTCCCGGGCATCGCCTACACGACGCTGATGACCACCGCCGACCGGCTGTTCCGCAAGGGGCTGCTGTCGCGCCACAGGCAGGGCCGGGCGTTCGCCTACACCGCGAGGTGGACCCGCGACGAACTCAGCGCACGGCGCGCCGGCTCGGTCCTGGCCTCGCTGTTGCCCGGCGACAGCGAGGCGCTGCGCCCGATCATCTCGATGTTCGTCGACGAAGTGAGCCGCCGCGACGCCGCGCTGCTCGATGAGCTGGAAGCTCTCGTCCGCCTGAAGAAGGAAGGCTCGTGATGGACCTCGGCCTCGCGGCCCGCTGGGGCGTCGTCGTGCTCGCCGCCCACGCCCTCACCAGCAGCGCAGCGGCGCTGGTGGTGGCGCTCGCCACGCGACGCCTCGCCGCGCGCGCGACGGAGTGGCCGGCCGAGCAGGCGCGCCGCCTCTTCCTTCTCGGGCTTGCGCCCACGCTGACGGCCATCGCCGTGGCCTGGGTGGGCGTCTCGCTGTCGTTCGCCCTGTGGGAACCACGCGTGGAAACCGAACGCGTGGGACCGCTGGCGCTGGCCGCCGCGGGCGCGGGCACGATGTTCGTCATCTCGGGTGCCTGGCGCGTCCTGACGGCGCTCTGGCAGACGCACCGCGTCCACGCGAGCCTCCGCCCGGCCACTCGCTCGTCGCTCACCACGCCTCGGCTGCCTGTGTTCACCATCGACACGACGGCGCCGATCGTGGCGCTGCTCGGGCTCCTTCAGCCGCGGCTGTTCGTCGCGCGAGCGGTGCTGGCGACGTGCACCGCTGACGAGTTCAGGGCGATCGTGGCCCACGAGACGGCACACGCACGCCGGCGCGACAACCTGCGGCGACTGGCGCTGATCGCGGCGCCCGACGTCCTCGCGTGGCTGCCCGCCGGCGCACGGCTGCGCCGTGCCTGGGCCGAAGCCACGGAACTGGCCGCAGACGAGGCCGCGGGCCGCTCGCCCGCCGACCGCCTGCACCTGGCCTCGGCGCTCGTGAAGGTGGCGCGCCTCACCACACGGCCAGCCGCCACACTGCCGGCCAGCGCCTTCCACGGCGACGAACCGATTGCGGGGCGCGTGCGCCGGCTCGTGGACACCTCGCACGACGCGGCACCCCCGCCCTCACCGGCCTGGCCTCCACGCGCAGCCGCCGCGGCGTTGGGCGCCACAGGGCTGCTGGTCGCTCCCGCCGCCCACGCCGCCATCGAGTTCCTGCTGCGCCTGGGGTAGGTTCGCCGACGGCCCGCCGGAAGGCCACGCGGCGGGATCGTCGGCCCCGAGGCTCGTGACGCCTCCCACGCGTCCGCCTTCGCCTACGAGCGCTGGTAGTAGTCGGCGTGGCGTCGCTAGAGTGGCGCGCAGGCTCCGCGGTCCCGGGTTCGCGCTCGATCGGAGAGCCCGGATTGTCGTCACCGGCGGCTGGCCGGCGGCCAGTGCCATCCGGTCCTGAGTGGGTTCATGTCCTTCACCGTCCTCAACCGGAAGGTTCATTACTGGGTGAGCGTCGCCGCCGCGCCGGTGCTGCTCGTGATGATCGGCAGCGGGCTCCTCCTGCAGATGAAGAAGCACTGGTCCTGGGTGCAACCGTCGGAGGTCCGCGGCTCGGGCACCACGCCCGTCCTGGATCTCGAGGGCATCCTCGCGGCCGCCAGGTCGGCGGAGGGCCTGGACGTGCGGGGCTGGGACGACGTGGACCGGCTCGACGTGCGGGTCAGGCGCGGGATGGTGAAAGTGGGCCTCAGGAACGGCTACGAGGTGCAGGTGGACCTGGGCACCGGCAAGATCCTTCAGGTCGCCTACCGCCGCTCCGACCTGATCGAATCGATCCACGACGGCTCGATCTTCGGTGGCAACCTGACGAAGCTGGGGCTCTTCCTGCCGGCGGGCATCGCGATGTTCGTGCTCTGGCTCGGCGGCCTTTGGATGTGGTGGGTCCCGTTCATCGCGAAGCGGCGCCGGCGCCTCGCACGCGGCGCGCGGCACGGGCTGACCGAAGCGAGGGCGCCCGCCGAACCCTGAACGCGCCCCCCGACGCACGGCGCGCCGGCGCCTCACCACCCGCCGCGCAGGCCGGCCGCCAGGCCCACCACCGTGAGCAGGCTGTAGCCGATCTCCTGGACGCCCACCAGCGACGGCCGCACCAGCAGGCTCCGCGGCAGCAGGCCGAGGATCGCGCGAACGGTGAGCACCGCGAACACGACAACGCCGAGCCTCGGGGCCAGCGCGGACCAGGCGAGCGCCGCCGCGATGGCCACCGCCGCGAGATGGACCGCGACCGTGGGCCAGCGCGAGGCGCCGGCGCCACGCGCGAGGCGAAACCGGGTTCCCACGTAGACGATGGCGGCCAGCGACTGGAGCGACAACAGCGCCCACGAGACGGCGGCCTGATTCAGCGGCCAGCCCGATGCCATCAGGATGGAGGCCGCCACGGCGCCGCTGGCGAGCGCGCCGCTTGCCTGCGCGGCGAACGCGCGGCCGGTCGACGCGACGTCGTGGGCAACCTGGACGGCCAGCAGCGGCAGCGCGAGGACGAGCGGAATCCAGAAGGCGCCCCGCGCCGAGACCGCGGCGCCGGCGATGGCCGCCGCCGCCAGCAGCACGTAGCCCAGCGCGAACCCCAGGGCCCACGCGGTGCGCGGATATCGCCTGCCGCGGCGCCAGTCGCCCAGCACCAGTCCCGCGGGCTGCCTCGCCAGGAAGACGGCGAGCGCGGCCACGCCAATCCACACGCCGCTCAGCGACGGCGCCACCGCAACGCCCAGCAGGGTGGGCGCAACGGCCAGCGCCCACCCTCCGTGTTCGGAAGGCAGCGCGATGGGACGGAGCCGGACGCTCGGCATGTGACGACCAGTCAGCGGCAACAGGAGGCCCGGAGCACGTCACGCGATCCGGTGACGCACCCGGGCGGACACGGGAAGCTGATGGGAGACGGATCCGATCAGCCCGAGGGCAGGTGATCCTCGAACTCGTCCCACTCGTGCTCGTTCCACCACGTGCGCTCGACGCCCTCGCACGAGTCGACGAAGGCGGGGCACATCACGCAGCCGTCGCCACGCACGACGACGGGCTCGTGCACCGGCGGATACTTCGCCAGCAGTTCGCGCCCGTCCTCCATCGCCTCGGTCTCGGCCGCCGTGGGCGCGCGCGACGGGAGTTCGCGGATGCCGTGCCGGCGGAGCCGCAGCTCGCTCTCCGGCAGCAGCACCGAGTTCTCGGCGTCGATGTGGTGCCAGAGCTGCTCGCTGTAGTCGAGCGCGAGCGCCTCCACCTCGGGCACGGCCGGATCGCTGGCGACGATCGGCTCGAGCTGCTCCAGGATGCCGGCCATGCGGTGGTGATCCCCGAGCAGCGCGGCGATGGGCCCGCGGTCTCCGGGCAGCTCGGCGTCGCGCTGCAGCGAGACGAACAGCGTGTCCTCCTCGCGGCCGTGGTGGAAGTCGCCGGCAAAGCGGCGGAAGAAGGCGAGGAAGCGCGGCCCGTCGGCCGCCTCGCCCTCGCCGCGCGCACGCTGCCGGGCAAAGGTGCGGAAGGCGCCGGCCACCTGTTCGATCAGGTCGTGTTCGGCGCGCAGCTCGTCGAGCAGTTCCATGGCGGCTCCTCCGGCAATCCTACACCGTGGCGCCCCGCTCTGGCGCCCGGCCGGCGCGGCGAGCCGCGCGACGCCCCCCGGCGCGCGCTCTCGGACACGCCGGGCCGCGCGACGCGCTCACGCCAGCTCGCGCAGCGCCCGATCCAGCGCCGCGGCGATCGCCGCGGCATCGTCACAGGTGAGGGGCATCGGCCCGCGGATCTTGATGACGTTGTGGTGGGGGCCGTCGGTGCCCGTGAGCACGCCGAGCTCGCGCAGGCGGTTGACGACCCACGCCGCCTCGTCCGGGGCGGGCGTCCGCGAGCCGCGATCGGCGACGAGCTCGACGCCGAAAAATAGACCCGACCCCCGGATGTCGCCGATCAGCGCATGGCGCGACGCCAGTTCGCGCAGCAGAGGCAGCAGGCAGGCGCCGGTCTCGCGCGCCCGCTCCATCAGCCCCTCGCGCTGGGTGACGCGCAGCGTCGCCAGACCGGCAGCACAGGCCGCACTGCTTCCGCCGAACGTGCTGAAGAACTCCATGCCGTTGTCGAACGCACTGGCGATCCCGGGCGTGGTGACGACGGCGCCCATGGGGTAGCCGTTGGCGATCGGCTTCCCCAGGACGACGATGTCGGGGATGACGCCGTGGGCCTGGAACGCCCAGAAGTGGGTGCCGATGCGGCCGAGACCGGTCTGCACCTCGTCGGCAATCGCCACCCCGCCGGCTGCGCGCACCAGCCGGTACACCTCGGGCAGGTAGCCGGGAGGCAGCATGAGCTGGCCGCCCACGCTGGGACAGGTCTCGGCCAGGTAACCGGCCGGCCGCACCCCGTCGCGCGCGAGCGTCGCCAGGCGCTCGCCGACCAGCGCGGCGTACTTCGGACCGGCCTCGGGATCGGGCGCGCGGAAGGGCCCACGATAGAGGTCGGGCAGCGGCGTCTTGTGCACCCACGGCGGCGCGCCCTCGCCGCCCGGCCCTTCGTGCTTGTACGGGCTGATGTCGATCGCGGTGGTCGTGTGGCCGTGATACGCGGCGTCGAGCACCAGCAGGTGCCGCGCGCCGGTGCGTGCCCGGGCGAGCCGCAGCGCCAGCTCGGTGGCCTCGCTGCCCGAGGCGGTGAGGTAGCACACCGAGAGCGGGGCGGGAAAGGTGGCGAGCAGCGCCTCGACGTAGTCCGCGTGCACCTCCTGCAGGTAGCGCGTGTTGGTGTTGAGCACGGCGAGCTGCGCCGCGACCGACTCCACGACGGCAGGGTGCGCATGGCCGACGTGCGGCACGTTGTTGAACGCGTCCACGTACCGCCGCCCGTCTTCGTCGAACAGGTACTGCATCCAGCCGCGGGCGATGCGGAGCGGCTCGCGATAGCTGAGCCTCACGTTCCCGCCGACGTGCGCGCGGCGCGAGACGAGCAGCGACGCGGTGTCGCGCCGGCGCGGCAGGCGCCGTGCGGGGATGCGCAGCACAAGGTTGGGGTCGGGGCACACCGACAGCCACACTTCGCGCTGGCCGGGCCGCGCCGTGCCGTTCACGTTGCAGGCGACGTCGAGCAGGTCGGCGATCACCTGGACGTGCAGGTGCGGCCACCAGCCGCCGTTCTCCCGCGGCGTGCCGATCCGGCCGATGCGCTCGCCCCCGGCGACGATCTGCCCGCCGTGGAGACGGTCGAGCGACGCCCGGTCGAGATGGCCGTAGAGCGTGAAGAAGGGCACGCCGGCCTGCTCGTGCCGCAGCACGACGAGGGGTCCGTAGTCGAGCGGCCCCGCGGCGTCCTCCAGCGCGTGGACGATACCGTCGAAGGGCGCGCGCACCTCCGTTCCAGCCGGCGCGGTGAGGTCGATGCCCAGGTGCACCGTGCGCGACTCGGCGAGCGGGCCTTCCCCCTGGAACGCCGGCGCGGTGTAGATCACCCGCGCCTCGCCGTACCCGCCAGCGCCGATGGCATCGGGCGCGCCGTCGCTCGCCCGCGCGATCGCCGCGGCGATCCGCGCGCCGATCGGCTCCGGGGCGTTGCCGGCGGGATCGCCCGAGACCAGCGGGCTGCCGGCCGACAGGTCCACGGGCACCGCCTGCGCGGCGAGATCGCGGCCGACGACTGGCGCAAACGACTCGCCGTGCGCGACGAGCCACGCGACGATCGCCGGGCCGTGCGGCACCGGCGGCAGGCCGCAGGCGTGACGCAGGACGTAGTGCGCCAGCCGCGGGTGGATCGTCATCAGCGCGGGCATCGCGCGGCGAATCGGCGCCTGGCTGATCGCCAGGTAGTCGTCGGCGGGACGAACCGCCACCTGGACCGCCGCGTGGTGGACGCTCAGCGCCAGGCGCAGGAGCACGAGCGGGAAGATCGCCGCGATCTCGCGCTCGTCGAGCGGCCACGTCTCGTGATAGCCGCCGCTCACCGCGGCAACGGCCGCCAGCGGATCGTCCTGCCCCAGCAGCGCGTATGCGGCGGCGATCGCCACGTCGTGCACACGCGCCGACCACATCAGGTCGCCGAAGTCGAGCAGGCCCACCACCTGCTGCCGGCGCGCGGCGGCGCCGGCGCCGCCTCCCACCAGCACGTTGTAATCGTTGGCGTCGTTGTGGATGGCCTGCCGGCGCAGCGATGCCGCGACAGGGGCCACGTGCGCCGCGTGCAGGGCGATCGCGTGCGCGGCGAACGCACGGCCCTCGGGATCGTCCGGCCACTGCGCGCGCGCGAGCGCGGCGGGCGCCGCGTCGAGATCCCACGAGAACTCACGATGGATGGCCGGATGGTCGAAGCCGTCCAGCCCCCGATCGACCTCGGCGATGGCGCGGCCCAGCGATCGCAGCAGGCCTGGCGGGCGATACGCCACCGTACCCAGCGGCTCGCCCTCGATCCACGCCAGCAACCGGACGAGGTGACGGCGGCCCTCGACGTCGATCGGCTCGGCAAGCCGGCCCGAACGCGCGGCCACGGGCCGCGCGCACAGTCGACCGGCCGCGGCCATCGCCTGGTGCTGCGCGTCGACGAGCGCCTCATCGTCGGCCGCGTTGCCGATCTTCAGCACGTAGCGGCGCCCGCCGGCGACGTCGATCCTGAAGTTCCGGTCGCGTTCGCCGGGCAGCGGCTCGACGTCGCCGTCGACGCCAAACAGGGTTCGTGCCAGGGCGCGGGCCGCGGCCGCCGGCAGCGAGGGCGTCAGGTGCAGCAGGGACACGAGTGGTCGACTCCGCGCGATCAGCCTACACCGAAGCGCGCGGCGCCCCTGCGCCGCGCGCTATACTGCGCCGCGGAACCGGCAGGCACCTTCACCAGACGATCGGTTGCGCCGATGGCTGCCGTCATCGACCTTGCCGGACGAGGGCGCCTAAATGGAACGACTCATCGAAGGATTCCAGCGATTCCAGACGAAGTACTACGAGCCGCAGCGGGCCCGTTTCGAGCGGCTGGCGGCGCGCCCGCAGCATCCGCGCTACGCGATCGTCGCCTGCTGCGACAGCCGCATCGACATGTCGCTCACCTTCGGCACCGTGCCGGGGGAGATCTTCGTCATCCGCAACATCGCGAACCTGATCCCGCCCTACCGCCCCGACGATCGCGAGCACTCGACGTCGGCCGCCATCGAGTACGCGGTGCGGTTCCTCAAGGTGGGACAGTTCGTCGTGCTCGGCCACGCCGACTGCGGCGGCATCAAGGCGCTGCTCGTTCCACCGGAGGAACCCACCGACTTCGTCGCCAACTGGATGGAACTCGCCGCGCCGTCGAGGCAGCGGGTGGCCGCGCGCGCCGAGGAACTCTCGCCGGCCGAGCACCAGCGCGCGTGCGAGCTCGAGGCGCTCAAGGACTCGCTCGCCAACGTGCTCTCGTTCCCGTGGGTGAAGGCGAGGGTCGACGATGGCAGCCTGCACGTCGACGCGCTGTACCTCGACCTGGAGCGCGGCGAGCTGCTGCTCTACAACCAGCAGAAGGACGAGTTCTCACCGGTGTAGGCGGGCTTGGCGGAAAGGGCGCCAAAGCGGCCCGCCCTTGCCGGCCGCGTGACGGCCGGCGCGCCGGGTCCGCGTCAGGCGCGGCCGGCGAACTCCCGCGTCTCGGTGTGCACCTTCACCTTCTCGCCTTCCTTCACGAAGAGCGGCACCCGCACCTCGAGGCCGGTCTCGAGCCGCGCCGCCTTCGTCACGCTGCCGCTCGCCGTGTCGCCGCGCGTGCCGGGCTCGGTGTAGGCCACCGTCAACTCGACGATCGGCGGGAACTGCAGGCCGATCGGGTGTCCCTTGTACTTGTGGACGCCGACGACCACGTTGTCGACCAGCAGCAGGCGGTCGTCGCCCAGCATGTCGGCGCCGAGCGTGAGCGTCTCGTAGGTGGCCTCGTCCATGAAGTGATAGCCGTCGGCGTCGGCGTACTGATAGATGGCGCTCACGCGGGCGAGGTCGGGCTCGCGGAACTTCTCGCCGGCCTTGAAGGTGCGGTCGAACACGGCCCGCGTGATCATGTTGCGCATCTTCACGCGCACGAGCGTCTGGCCGCCGCGGGCCGTGGGCTTCGACACCTCGACGTCGATGCAGTGGTAGGGCGCGTCCTCGAACTCGAAGTAGGTCTTCCGCTTGATGTCGATGGCTTCGATCAGGCCTGCCATGGGCTCCTCGCTGCTGCGTGCACCGGATGGCGCCGGCCCGGAGCCGGTCGCGTGCAGGCCAAGTAGGGTAACAGGAAGGACGGCCGGCCCGTGGGGAGGACCCGCCGCGGGCGCCCGTGGGTGGACGCTGCCGTCGGCAGGGCATAAAATACGGGCCTGTTTCCTTGCCGGACCGCGGCCCGACACGACCCGTGCAGCGCGTGCGGGCCGGCTCCCCGTCGCGAACCGGCAGACGTCGTGCCGGTCCGGAGGCCGCATCCCATGGCAAGCCAGAGATCCGTTTCCGCCCAGATCCCGTTCCCGTTCATCCGAGGCACCGCCCTTGCCCTGTGCGTGCTGACGCTCTCCGCGGCCGCCGGCTGCAACTGGTTCCGGAAGGAGCCGCCGCCGGCCGCCGACGCCGCGGCCGCGCCCGCCGCGATGCCGGCCGCCGAACAGAAGACGCTGGAGCAGCTCGCCGTCGACGTCGACTCGGCGCAACTGCGCGAGACGCAGGCCACGTCGCAGCTCGCCAAGGCCCTCGACGACTACCGCAAGGCCGGCGGCGACGTGCCCGCCAACCTTGGCGGCAACCTGACGCCCGAGCAGCGCGCCGCCTTCGCCGAGCGCATCCAGCAGGAGCGCGGCAGCCGCCAGCAGCTCCTGCAGGACATCCTCGACCGCGATACGGAGATCGGCAAGCTCAAGAACGAGATCGAGGAGATCAAGAAGAAGATCCCCAACACCGAGAGCTTCGTGGTGACGCAGGGCCAGCGTCACGAGCGCATCGCGACCGACTACCTCGTCAAGCGCGGCGTGCCGGCCGACAAGGCGTACGCCATCGTCTCGCAGACGAACCTGTACGAGGCGCTGCTGCCCGGCTTCCGCGTGTGGGTGTTCTTCAACGCGAGCAACGGCCAGTTCGGGACGTGGGTGACGCGCGGCACGGCGTCGATCACGCCGGTCGAGCACCAGCGGCGGCTCACGCAGCTGCTGCAGGAGGAACTCGAGGCGGCCAAGCAGCAATCGGCGGAACTCCGCACGGCGCTCGACACGACGACGCAGGAACTCGACACGGCGAAGGCTGACATCGAGACGAAGACGGTCGAAGTGGAGGAGGCGCGCACGGCGGCCGATGAAGCCGACCGCCAGCGCATCGCCGCCGAGAACACCGTCACCTACCTGATCGCCAGCAAGAAGACGCTGCAGGACGCGCGGATCATCGACCGCGGCTTCAAGCTGCAGCGGCTCGATCTGCCCAACGCCCGGTCGATCAACCTGGCCGAGACCGACGAACTGCCCGGCGTGACGGCGTCCGACGTGGGCCTGAAGCGCATCAAGAAGGCGACGATCTCGCCGCGCGACCTGCTCCCCAGCCGCGACTACCAGATGCGGCTCGCCGGCGATGGCGCCGCCGTCAGCTTCCGCATCGTCGACAAGGACCGCTTCAAGCGCGCGCGCATCTTCGTGATCGCGCTCGAGGACTGACGAGGCCGCCCGCGTTGTCGCGCGCCCCACAGCCGCCAGAGGCGGCCATCGCCGAGCGCAGCGCCTTCGTCGAGCCGCTGCTGGCCGAGATCGGACGGGTGATCGTCGGCCAGCACCGGCTCGTCAACCGGATGCTGATCGGCCTGCTCGTCAACGGCCACGTCCTGCTCGAGGGCCCGCCGGGCGTGGCCAAGACGTTGTCGGTGCGCACGCTCGCGGGCGCGCTCGCCCTGTCGTTCAACCGCGTCCAGTTCACGCCCGACCTGCTGCCCGCCGACGTGATCGGGACGCTGGTCTACGACCCACGCGACACCTCGTTCAAGGTGCGCAGGGGTCCCGTCTTCGCCCACCTGGTGCTGGCCGACGAGATCAACCGCGCGCCCGCCAAGGTGCAGAGCGCCCTGCTCGAGGCGATGCAGGAACGCCAGGTCACGATCGGCGAGACGTCGCACGCGCTGCCCGATCCGTTCCTGGTGCTCGCCACCGAGAACCCGCTCGAGCACGAGGGCACCTACCCGCTGCCCGAGGCCCAGCTCGATCGGTTTCTGATGCAGGTGATCGTGCCCTACCCCTCGCGCGAGGAAGAGCTCACGATTCTCGATCACCACATGCACGGCGCGCCGCCCGCCGCCCGGCCGGTGGTGGAGTGGCCGGCGGTGGCCGCCGCCCGCGAGGCGGTGGAACAGGTGCGCCTGGAGCCGGCGCTGCGCGGGTACGTGCTCGACCTCGTGCGCGCCACGCGCGAGGGCAGCCCCGGCGGCCCGGGCGCCGCGATCCGCTTCGGGGCCTCGCCACGCGCCGCCGTGCACCTCGCGCTCGCTGCCCGCGCACACGCGTTTCTCGCGCACCGCGCCTTCGTCCTGCCCGAGGACGTGAAGGAGGTGGCGCCCGACGTGCTGCGCCACCGGCTGTCGCTGCACTGGGAGGCCGAGGCCGAGGGCGCCACGCCCGACGCGGTCATCGCCCGGCTGCTCGCCAGCGTGCGGATCCCGTGATCGATCTCGCCCGCATCGAGCGGCTGGCGCGCAAGCTCGACCTGCGCCTGGGCCGCCGCGGCGGGCGCCCCGAGCCGGGCGCGCGCCGCGTCGCCGTGCGCGGCCGCGGCCTCACCTTCGCCGGCCACCGCGAATACCAGCCGGGCGACGACGTGCGCGACATCGACTGGAACGTCACCGCGCGGGCCGGCAGGCCGTACGTGAAGGCACACCAGCAGGAGATGGCCGGCGTGGTCATCGCCGCCGTCGATCTCAGCGGGTCGATGACAGCCGGCGTCACCGGCGCCGCCAAGCGCGGCGCCGCCCTGGAGGCCGCCGCTCTGTTCCTGCTGGCGGCCGCCGGCGCCGACGAGCGCGTGGGCGCCGTCGCCTTCACCGATCGCGTGGAGCGTCACCTCGGCGCGCGTCGCGGCCGGCGCCACGCCCTGCGCCTCGTGCACGCGCTCGACGGCCTTGCCCCCGCTTCACCGGGCACCAGCATCGCCCAGGTGCTCCGGGCCCTCGACCGCATGCTCCGCCTGCCCGCGGTGGTGGTGCTCGTCTCCGACTTCGCCGACGATGGCTACGGACCCGCGCTGGCCCGGCTCTCGGTCCGCCACGACGTGATCGGCGTGGCGGTGGGCGACGCCCGCGAGCGCCAGTTGCCGGCGCGGCGCCTGGCGTGGGTGCGCGACGTGGAGACCGGCGCGGCGCGCTGGCTCGACACGGCGAGCGCGCGCGTGCGCGAGGCGTGGGCCGCGCGGTGGCAGCGGGTGGACGAGACGCGGCGGATCGAGTTCGGCCGCGTCGGCGCACCCCTCATCGGCGTGGAGACAGGCCAGCCCTGGATCACGTCGCTGATGGCGCGACACGTCACCACGCGGTCGGCGGTGGTGCGATGACGGATGGCTCGGGGCTTGGGCCTTGGGGCTTGGGGCTTGGGGCCTGGGGCTGGGCGACGGCCTTCGCAGGCTCGAGCGTCCCGGGCTTCACGCCGGCGAGTCTCTCCGCTGGTCGTGGCGTCGGGCTTCAGCCGGACGCGGCGATCCACGCATCCGGCACGCCATCCGACGCCACGACGGCCCCGCCCGTCACCCGTGCACCCGACGCCGAGGCCGTCGCCGACCTCATCGCTCCGGCCGCCTGCGAACTGGGCGCGCACTGCCTCGTGTCGGTGCGGGTGACGTGTCCCGCCGGCAGCCGCTGCGAGCTTCCGATCCCCGGACGCCTGGGGCCGTTCGAGGTGCTCGGCGTCGACGAGCCGGGCCCGGTGCGGGCGGGCGGCGCCCCGCGCGAATGGCGTCTCACGCTCGTGGCCTTCGAACCGGGAACGCTCGACCTGCCGCCCATCGAGGTGCGCATCGTCCACGAGGCCGACGGCACGACGGGCAGCGCCGCCACCAGCGTAGCGACGATCGAGGTCACGCCGGTCGCCATGGCCGACGATGCCGCGCTGCGACCTGACGCGCCGCCGATGGATCCCGGCCCCGACTGGCGGCTGGTCGCCGGGTGGACGCTGGCTGCGCTCGCCGCGCTCGCGCTCACCGGGCTGGCGTGGCGCTGGTGGCAGGCGCGCCGCCGCCGTCAGGTGGCGGCAACGCCGGCCGTCACCGCCGATCGCGCCATCGCCAGGATCCGCGCGATTGCCACGGCGCCGGCTGCCTCACCCGAGGAGATCCTGGCCCGCTACACCGCGCTCTCCGACGCGCTGCGCGGCTATCTCGGCATTCCGCTCCACCTGCCAGCAACCGCCCTCACGTCCACCGAACTGCTGGGCGCCATCGACGCGCTGATGCGACGCGCCGCGCGCGGCGGCGCGCCGCATGCCGCCACACGCGATCGCGAGGCCGCCCGGGCGCGCGCGCACGCCCTGCTGCTGGACATCGACCTCGTGAAGTTCGGGGGCGATCGGCCCGGCGATGACACGAGGGCCGGGCATTGCCGCCGCGCGATCGCGCTGATCGAGGAGATGGAGGCCGCCCGGCCGGCGCTGGCGATCGAAGGCGGCCATGTGGCCTGACGCGTTCGCGCTGCCGGGCGTGCTCGCGGCGCTGGCGATCCCCATCGCGCTGCTCGCCGTGCGGGCGTGGAGGCGACGCCGCGACACGGCGGCCGTCGCCGTGCACGCCTCCGCGCTGTTCGGAGCGCTGCCGTCGACCTGGCGGGAACGTGCGCGGTGGCTGCCCGACGCCCTGCGCCTGGCCGCCCTCGGCTGCGCCATCCTCGCGCTGGCCGGACCGCTCGCCTGGAGGCTGGCGCACAGCGCGCGCGGCGGTGCCGACGTGCTGCTGCTCATCGACGTGTCGAGCAGCATGCAGGCGCTCGACTTCGAACCCGATCGGCTCGGCGCGGCCAAGGCGTTCGCCGAGCGCGTGATCGACGGCCGGCCCGACGATCGGTTCGGCCTGATGAGCTTCGCCAGCCGATCGGCGCTGCGCGTGCCGCTCACGCGCGATCGCGAGGCCGTGCGCGCCGCCATCCGCGACCTCGTGCCCGGCGAGGAACTGCTCGGCGAAGGAACGGCCCTCGGCGCGGCCGTGGTGAGCGCCGTCGAACGGCTCGCCAGCGGACACGCCGGCGAACGCCTGATCGTGCTGCTGTCGGACGGTCACGGCGTCCGCGAGTCGGTGCCGCCAGGGGAGGCCGCGGCGCTCGCCGCCTCGCGCCGGGTGCGGATCCTGACGGTCGGGATCGGATCGGGTGGAGCCGTGCCGTATCCCACGGAGTTCGGGCGCGTCGACGTGGTGCTGCCGCTCGATGCGCCCGCGCTGATGGCGATCGCCAGCCGCACGCGCGGCCGCTACTTCCCGGCGCCCGACGGGGCGGCGCTGCGGGCGGTGTCCGACGCCATCGAGGAACTGGAGTCGCCGGCTCCCGTGGAGGTCTCGAAGCCAGAACTCTTCAGCCTGGCCCAGGCCTGGATCCTCGCGGCGCTGGCGCTGGCGGCTGCCGAAGCCTGGCTGGCAGGCACCGTCCTGCGGAGCCATCCGGAGTGATCCCGGTGCCCACCCTCGATCTCGCGGCGCTCGGACTCGCGCTCGGCCTGCTGGCGCTGGCCTTGACGGCCTTCGCGCTGCACGCGCGGGGCTGGCGAGACGACGAGCGCGCGCTTCCGGCGGGCTCGGGCAGGCGGGCCGCGCCGGCCGTTTCGGGACAGCGCCTCGGCATTCGCCTGCTCGCGCTGGGATGCCTGGCGCTCGCCGCGGCGGCGCCGGCGTGGCGCGCGACACCGGCCGACGCCACCGCCGAGCCCATCCTGGTCATCGTCCTCGACGTCTCGATGAGCATGCGAGCGGCCGACGTGGCGCCGTCGCGGCTCGACGAAGCGAGGCGGCAGGTGGCCATGGGACTGGCCGGGCCGCTCGGCGGGCGCGTCGCCCTCGTCGCGTTCGCAGGAGCGCCCGCGCTGATCTGCCCGCCCACCACCGATCGCGCGGCCTTCGAGGCCCTGCTCGAGGCCACGCGTGAGGACGCCGCCCTGCCCGGGCTCTCGCTGGCCGCGCCGGCCGTGCGGCGGGCCATCGCGCTCTCCGGCGACGGCGGTGGCGATCTGCTGCTGGTGAGCGACGGCGAGTTCCCCGACGCCGATCGGCAACAACTCCGGGACGCTGCACGCGAGGCGCGCGCGCGCGGCATCCGGATCTCCACGCTGGGCGTCGGCACCGCCGACGGCGCGCCGGTCCCGGTTCGTGACGGCGCCGCCGGCCAGGTCCAGCGCGACGCCTCGGGCCAGCCCGTGATCTCGCGGCTCGATGCGACCCTGCTGCGGTGGCTCGCCAGCGAAGGAGGCGGGCAGCATCTGGACCTGCGGCCCGGCGGCAGCGTCGATCTCGTGGCGCTCACCGAGCGGCTGCGCCTGGCGGGCGATCGGTCGTCGGCGCGCCTGAACCCGTTCGGCCCGGTGTCACTCTACGGCTACCCGCTGGCGCTGGGCGTCCTGCTGCTGTCGCTCGACGGCTGGCTCGCCTGGCGAGGAGGCCGGCCGTGATCAACGCCCACCGCATCGCCTGGCGAATCTCCGGCGCGTTGCGCCAGAGGATCGCCCTGGTCCTTGCGGCCGCCCTTCTGGCCGGTCACTTCCCCGCCCCGGCCTCTGCGCGCGCCCAGGCGGACGTGGCCGCCGTCCGTGCGGGCAACCGCGCGACGGCTGCCGGACGCGCCGATCAGGCGGTGGCCGCGTACCGGCGCGCGGTGGAGTTGCGACCCGACTCCGCGCTGGCGCGCTTCAATCTGGGCACCGCGCTCGCGGCGCTGGGCCAGTCCGACGAGGCCGAGGAGTCGCTGGCGCAGGCCGCCGAAGGCTTCACCCGCGATCAGGACCGGGCGCGCGCGCACTTCAACCTCGGCAACCTGCTCGCGCGCAGCGGCCGTCTGGACGATGCGCTGGCGGCCTATCGCGCGTCGCTGCGACTGTGGCCGGACGAGGACGCGACGTTCAACTACTCGCTGGTGTGGCGATGGCGCCAGGCGCAGGGCGAGGGCCCGGCGCCGGAGGAACCTCTTGCGCCCCAGCGCGCGGAGGAACTGCGCGACAGGGCGCGGGCGCTCGACGTGCCCGTGGTGCGGAAGCCGGCCGACCGGCCGCCGGTGGACGTGGACCGATAGCGGCGGGCGTGGGCCCTTGCGTGCACCGGCCCGCGGGATGCCGTGGTACAGTTCCCGCCGTTCGCACGTCAACCGGCTGGCGCGTGACCAGCCCGACCCCTCGTGGCCGATCTCGACCCCGTCGCCTTCCTGCGCGCGACACCGCCCTTCGACGCGCTGCCCGCGCCCGACTTCGAGCGCGCCGCGACAGCGCTCGAGGTGGTCTTCGCCCCGGCGGGCCACGTCTTCATCAGCCGCGACGGTACGCCGGCCGACCACCTGTTCCTCATCCGCAAGGGGCTCGCGCGCTTCGAACGCGATGGCGAGACCGTGCAGGTCGTCGAGCCCGGCGAGTTCTTCGGCTTCACGTCGGTGCTGGCCGGCGCCACGCCGTTCACCGTGGTCGCCGACGAGGATGTCCTCGCCTACCGGCTGCCGGCCGCCATCGTGCGCGGCATGCTCGCGCACCCAGCCTTCGCCCGCCACTTCACCCACAGCCTCGCCGACCGGCTGCGCTGGGCCACCGAGCCGGCGCGCGTCGTCGCTGGCGGGGATCTCCACCTGCCCGTGGAACGTCTGGTCCGGCGTGCCGCGCTGACCGTGGACGAGACGGCAACCGTGGCCGAGACGGCGCGGCTGATGAGCGAGGCCCAGGTCAGCGCCGCGCTCGTGGCGGGGCCCGAAACGGGCATCGTCACCGACCGCGACCTGCGCAACCGCGTGCTGGCCAGAGGCGTCGCGGCCGACACGCCCATCGGCCGCGTGGCGTCACGACCGGTCATCTCGGTGCAGGCCGGCACGCCGGTGTTCGAGGTCTGGCATGCGCTGGTCACCCACGGTGTCCACCACCTGCCCGTGACGCGCGGGCCAGACGTGCTGGGCATCGTGAGCGACACCGACCTGCTGCGCCACCAGACGTCGGGGCCCACGGCGCTGTTTGCGCGCATCGAGCGGCTCGACCCCGCGCGCGACCTCCACGGCTACGCGGCCGGGGTTGCCAGGATGGTCGCGACGCTGGCGGAAGCCGGCCTCGATGCGCTGCGCATCGCCCGGCTCGTGTCGAGGCTCAACGACGCGCTGGTGGATCACCTCATCCGGCTGGCCGCCGCCGAACTCGGCCCTCCGCCGTGCGACTTCGCGTGGATGGTCTTCGGTGCCGAGGGGCGGTTCGAGCAACTGCTGATCACCGACCAGGACAACGCCCTGGTGTACGCGGAGGCGACCCCCGGCGCGCGCACCTATTTCGACGCGCTGGCCGATCGGGTGGTGGCGTGGCTGATCGAGGCCGGCTTCCCCCCGTGCCCCGGCGGCTACATGGCCACCCGCTGGTGTGATTCGCTGGCGGGCTGGCTGGACCGGTATCGAGGCTGGATGGACGAGCCGACCGGTCCGGCCCTGCTCAACACCGCCACGTTCTTGGACGGCCGACGGGCCTCCGGCACGCTCGACCTGGAGCCGATCGACGAGGTGGCGCTCGGGGCGCGGCACCACGGGGCGTGGCTCTCGCGACTGGCGCACGACGCCCTGCGCTTCACCCCGCCGATTGGCGCCTTCGGCCACCTGCGCGACGCCAGCCGCATCGACCTCAAGCGTGACGGCCTCACGCCGATCGTCGGCCTGGCGCGCGTGCTCGGCCTGGCGGCCGGCGCGCGCGCGCGCGCCACGGTCGAGCGCCTCGATGCCGCCGCCCGCGAGGGGCTGCTCTCCGGCGAGGGTGCGCTCACCCTGGGCGAGGCCTACAGGTTTCTGCTCTCGCTGCGGCTGCGCACGCAACTCGACGCGATCGCGGCACGCCGCGATCCGCCGGCCACGCTCCGGTCCGTCGATCTGCGAAGCGTCGAGGTCCGGCACCTCAAGGAAGCCTTTCGCGCCGTCCGCGATGCGCAGCGGGCGCTCGCCCTCCGCTTCCGCACCGATCGCTACTGAGCCGCGCGATCGCCCCGGATGCCGCCGTGATCTCTCTTCGCCGTTCGCCACCGTGGGACTCAGTCACCTACTGGGCCGTGGACGTGGAGACGACCGGCCTGGATGCCCGGCGCGACGTCCTGCTGGCCGTCGGCATGGTGCCGATCCGGCGGGGCGTCATCCACCTCGGCGAAGCGTGGGGTTCACTGGTGCGGCCCGCGGCGCCGGTGGCGATCCCCGTCGACGCCATGCGGGCCCACCACATCGTACCGGCCGAGCTCGAACGGGCGCCGGCGCCGGCCGACGTGCTCCCTGAGGTCGTACGGCGTTTGCGGGAAGGCGCCGCGATCGTGCACCATGCGGCGCTGGACATGGCATTTCTGCGGGCAGCCTGCCGGGCCGCGGCGGTCGACTGGCCACGCGTCCCCGTCGCCGACACCGTGCACCTGCTGTGGCGGCGGGCCCGGCGCCGGCGATACGTCGCGGGCGAGGACCCGGGCGGTCCGGAACTGAACCTCGCGTCGGCGCGCCGCGACTGCGGCCTGCCCGCCTATCCGGCGCACGACGCGACGAGCGACGCCATCGCCACGGCCGAACTGTTCCTCGTGCTGCGCCACGCGCTGGGCGCACGCACACTGCGCCAGGTCACCTGATCGCCTGGCACCCACGCACGACACGCCGATCGCGGACGGAGAGCACACGGCATGACGGTCACCGAAGGTCCCCATCACCACGTCACGGGAGAGGAGTGGCAGCGGCTCGAAACCAGCCCGGAATTCCGCCGGCTGCTGGCCGAGAAGCGGCGGTTCGTCCTTCCCGCGACGATCTTCTTCGTCGTCTACTACTTCGCGCTGCCGGTCCTGGTCGGCTATTTCCCGGCGCTCATGGAGCGCCGCGTCGTCGGCCGGATCAACATCGCCTACCTGTTCGCGCTCTCGCAGTTCTTCATGGCGTGGACGCTCATGTATCTCTATGTCGTCCGCGCACGGCGCTACGACGCGATGGCCGCCAGCATCGTCGACCAGGTGAGGAGGCAGGCGCGATGACCACATCCCTGCTGATGTTCCTGGTGTTCATCGCGATCACGCTGGGCATCACCTACTGGGCGTCGCGGCGCACGCGCACCGCCGCCGAGTTCTACAGCGCGGGCCGCACCATCACCGGCTTCCAGAACGGCTGGGCCGTCGCCGGCGACTACATGTCGGCCGCCTCCTTCCTGGGCATCGCCGGGCTGATCGCCTTCAGCGGCTACGACGGGTTCCTCTACTCGGTGGGCTGGCTCGTCGCCTACCTCACGGTGCTGCTGATCGTCGCCGAGCCGCTGCGCAACACCGGCAAGTTCACGATGGCCGACGTGCTCGCCTTCCGGCTGCAGCACCGCAGCGTGCGCACGGTCGCGGCGTGCTCCACGCTGACGGTGAGCCTCTTCTACATGATCGCGCAGATGGTGGGCGCGGGCTCGCTCGTGAACCTCCTCATCCCGCAGGTCTCCTTCAACGCCGCGATCGTCATCGTCGGCGTGCTGATGCTCGTCTACGTGATCTTCGGCGGGATGCTCGCCACCACCTGGGTGCAGATCATCAAGGCGGTGCTGCTGATGGCCGGGACGATCCTGCTGTCGATCCTCGTGCTGTCGCGTTTCGGCTTCTCGATCCTCGACTTCTTCGAGGCCGTGTCGGCGGTGACCGGCTCGGTGAAGGATGCCGCCGGCAACCTCGTCGTGAAGGACTTCACCCAGCCGGGGCTGCGCTACAACGGGACGTGGGGCGCGCTGGACCTCATCTCGCTCGGCGTGGCGCTGATCTTCGGCACGGCCGGCCTGCCCCACATCCTGATCCGCTTCTACACCGTGCCTTCGGCGCAGCAGGCGCGCCAGTCGGTGGTGTGGGCGATGATCCTCATCGGTTCCTTCTACATCATGACGACGTTCCTCGGCTTCGGGGCCGCCACGCTGGTGGGCAACCGGCAGATCGGGGTGCGCGTGAAGGACGTCATGGCGGGCTGCGCGACGCTCACGTCCGAACAGCTCGCCGCAAGCGGCGGCTGCGACGCCACGATGGCCGTGGCCGCCGCGACGGCCGGCAACCCGGCGCGCGGGGCCGAACTGGCCGCGCAACTGGCCGAACACGGCTACGTCGTGCCGGTGACCAACACCAACCTCGCGGCACCGCTGCTGGCCGAGGAGCTGGGCGGCGAGATCATGCTGTCGTTCGTCGCCGCCATCGCCTTCGCCACCATCCTCGCCGTCGTCGCGGGGCTCACCATCGCCTCGTCGTCGGCCTTCGCGCACGACATCTGGCTCAACGTGGTGAGACGCGGCCGGGGCGACGAGCGCGAACAGGTGCGCGTGGCCCGCATCACGGCCGCCGTCATCGGCGCGGTGTCCATCGTCCTGGCCATCGCGCTCAAGTCGCTGAACGTCGCGTTTCTCGTCGGCCTCGCCTTCGCCGTCGCGGCCAGCGCCAACGTGCCGTCGATCGTGCTCACGCTCTTCTGGCGACGCTTCAACTCCACCGGCATGATTGCCGGCATGGTCACGGGACTGGTGTCGTCGCTGGCGCTGATTGCGCTCAGCCCGGCCGTGATGGGCGTCGATGCGCCGACGGCCGCCGTGCGGCACCTGATCCAGGCGCCCGCCATCTTCCCGCTGGAGAACCCCGGCATCCTGTCGGTGCCGCTCGGCTTCCTCGGCGCGTGGCTGGCGACGATGGCCTCGCGCGACACCTCGTCGGAGGAGAAGTACGCGGAGCTGACCGTGCGAGCCAATACGGGGCTCGGGGCGGAGGTGTGACCCGGCACGGCCTAGGCGGGCTCGATCACCTCGAGCCCGCGCATGTAGGGCCGCAGCGCGTCGGGCACCACCACCGAGCCGTCCTTCTGCTGATAGTTCTCCGCCACCGCGATGAGCGTGCGGCCAACGGCCAGGCCTGATCCGTTCAGCGTGTGCGCGAACTCCGGTTTCCGGCTGTCGGGGCGCCGGCATCGGATCTCGGCCCGCCGGGCCTGGAACGCTTCGGTGTTGCTGCAGGAGCTGATCTCGCGGTAGGTCTGCTGGCTGGGGAGCCACACCTCGATGTCGTAGGTCTTGGCCGCGGCGAATCCCATGTCGCCCGTGCACAGCAGGACGGTGCGGTACGGCAGGCCGAGGCGGTCGAGGACCGTCTCGGCATCGCGCGTCATCGACTCCAGTTCGTCGTAGGACTGCTCGGGCGCGGCGAACTTCACCAGCTCCACCTTGTCGAACTGGTGCTGGCGGATCAGCCCGCGCACGTCGGCGCCGTAGGAGCCGGCCTCGCTGCGGAAGCACGGCGTGTAGGCTGTGTACTTCAGCGGCAGGCGCGTCGCATCGAGCGTCTCCTCACGGTGCAGGTTGGTGAGCGGCACCTCGGCCGTCGGGATCAGGTACAGGTCCCAGTCGCCGGCGATCCGGAACAGGTCTTCCTCGAACTTGGGCAGGTTGCCGGTGCCGACCAGCGCGCGGGCGCCCACCAGCAGCGGCGGCGCCACCTCGGTGTACCCGTGCTCGGAGGTGTGCAGGTCGAGCATGAACTCGATGAGCGCGCGCGACATCCGCGCGCCGGCCCGGAGCAGCACGGCAAACCGGGCGCCCGACATGCGCGCCGCCCGCTCGAAGTCGATGACCCCCAGTGCCGGTCCCAGCTCCCAGTGCGGTTTCGGCGTGAAGTCGAAGGCGCGCGGCTCCCCCACGCGCCGGACCTCGACGTTGTCGTGGGCGCCGGTCCCGCGCGGCACGCTCGCATGCGGCAGGTTGGGCAGCCGCAGCAGCACGTCGCGCCGCTCGGCCTCGACCTGTTCCAGCTCCCCGTCGAGGGCCTTGATCCGATCGGCGCGCTGCCGGTTGGCCTCGAGCAGCGCCGCGGCGTCGCCGCCCTGCCGCTTGAGCCTGGCGATTTCCTCACCCGCCTGGTTGCGGTCGTGCTTGAGGTTCTCGACGATAGGCAGCCGCTCGCGCCGCCTCAGGTCGAGTGCGGCCAGGCTGTCGAGCAGCGGGGCTGGGGCTCCGCCGCGGTCCAGCAGGCGGGCCTTCACCTCTTCGAAGCGATCGCGGACGAGGGCGGCGTCGAGCATGGTCAGAGGATTGTAGCCCGGCCGCCGCGCCGGGCCAGGCCCACGCCGGATTGAAAGACGGGCCCGGGAGGTGGTTGAGGTAGGATGGGCGACCGGAGGCGTTCTCGTGACCCGTAGCGTTCGCAAGGCCGTATTTCCAGCCGCCGGGTTCGGCACCCGTTTCCTGCCGGCCACCAAGGCGCAGCCCAAGGAGATGCTGCCGCTGGTCGACAAGCCCATCATTCAATACGGCGTCGAGGAGGCCGTGATCTCCGGCGTCGAGCACATGATCCTGGTGACCGGCCGGGGCAAGAACGCGATCGAGGATCACTTCGACATCAACATCGAGCTCGAGAGCTTCCTCGAGACGCGCGGCAAGTCGGCGCTGGCGCGCGAGATCCGAGCCATCTCCGACGCCATCCAGGTGGCCTACGTGCGGCAGGGCGAGCCGCTCGGCCTGGGTCACGCCGTCCTCTGCGCGCGCGAACTGGTCGGCGACGAACCGTTCGCCGTCATCCTCGCCGACGACGTCTACGATGCCCAACCCGCCGCGCTGCGGCAGTTGATCGACGTGTTCGACGCCATGGGCGGCCCGGTGCTGGCCGTCGAGCGCGTCCCGATGGAGGCCGTGAGCAACTACGGCATCATCGCCGGCGAGCCGCTCGGCGACGGGGTGTACCGGATCGACGACCTCGTGGAGAAGCCGCCGCGCGAGGAGGCGCCCTCCGATCTGGCGATCATCGGGCGCTACGTCCTGACGCCCGACATCTTCCCAATCCTGGCCGACACGAACACCGATCACTCGGGGGAGATCCAGCTCACGAACGGCCTGCGGCAGCTGCGGCAGAAGCGGGAGCTGTTTGCCGTGGAGGTGAAGGGCGTCCGGCACGACACGGGCAACAAGCAGGGCTTCCTGCGCGCGATGGTCTACTTCGCCCTGCGCAGGCCCGACCTGGCCGAGCCGTTCCGCGACTACCTGAAGTCGCTCGCGCTGTAACGCCGCTCCTGCACCCGCGACCCCGACTTGCGGCCGGCAGCCTCAGTCCTTGGCGCCGCTCCCGGTCGTCGGGGTCGTGTCAGACGCCGGCGCGCTGGCCTTGGAGTCAGCCGGCGGGCTGTCGCCCGCCCTGCTCGCGTTGCCCGCCGGGGAAGACGCAGCCGATCCGCCGCCCTTCCGGGCGTAGTCGGTGACGTACCAGCCCGATCCCTTGAACTGAATCGCCGGCGACGAGAGCAGCCGGTGCACCGTCCCCGGACACACGGGACAGGCCTCCACGGGAGGGTCGGAGAACTTCTGGATCACCTCGAAGCGGTGACCGCAACTGTCGCACTGGTATTCGTAGAGGGGCATGGTTGGAACTGGCGCGTCCGTTCTGGGTGACCGATCCTCAACGCGAGCCTGCCGTCCGGTTCCGCCTACTCCAGCAGGGCGCCCGCGTCGTCGGCGCCAAGCATCAGCCGGCGCTGGGTGGTGAAGGGCACCAGGCCGTTGCCGAGCAGCGTGTCGTGGAACGTCTTCAGCGAGAAGCCCTCACCCTGCCGGGCCTGCACGTCGGCCCGCAGCTTCAGCAGGATCAGCTTGCCGAGCGCATAGACCACGTAGGAGGGATCGAAGGTGCCGCGTTCGGCCTCGCGCCGCGCCGATCCTTCCTCCAGGTACGCTTCATCGCGGAAGAAGCGCACGCCCTGCTCCACCGACCAGTCCTCGACGTGCAGGCGGATGCCGACGATGAGGCGGGCGAGGCGGATGAGCGACTCGGCGAGCTGCCCGAGCCTGATGGCCGTCTTGCGCCGGTTGAAACCCTGCTCCACGACCAGGTGCTCGGCGTAGTGCGCCCAGCCTTCCACGAGCGAGATCGGGGCGAAGGCAATCGACTTGCGCAGCGGCGACTCGAGCGCCCGCACGTGCTGGAAGTGGAGGAAGTGCCCCGGATAGACCTCGTGCATGGCGATGGCCGGCAGGGTGGCCTCGCTGAAGTCGCGCAGGTGCTCCTCCTGGCGGTCGGCAGGCCACGCCGGGTCCACGTCCGTCAGGTAGAAATAGGTGGGCATCGGGCGGCTCTCGAACGGGCCGGGCGTCCACAGGCTGGCGAAGGTCCACCGATAGAACTGCGGCGTGGGCGCGACGATCACCTGGCCCTCGGGCACCGTCACCAGCCGCTGCTTCGTGAGGAAGCTCGCCAGTTCCTGCAACTGGGCGCTGGCAAACGCCGTCAACTGACCGGCCGGCGGGTGCACCGCCTTCACCTTCTTCCACTCGGCCGCCGGATCCTTGGTCCCCGACTTGCCCGACGCGACGCGCCGGAACTCCTCCTGTGTCTCGGCCAGCTCACGCAACGCGATGTCGAGCAGCTTGTCCGAGGACAGCCTGATGCCCTCCTCGAGGCCCAGCTTGGCCTCGAAGCGCTCGCGGCCCAGCCGGAACGACCCTTTCGTCTTCGGCGCCACCTCGTTCTCGAGGTGCTCGACGTACTCGCCGATCGCCCGCACGGCGTCGGTCGACGCATCGTCGAGATCGCCCAGCAGCGAGAGTTCGTCCACCGAGGCGAAGGCGCGCGGCAAGTCGCGCTCGATGAAGCTCTGGACGCCGCGCAGCGTCTCGAGCGCCGTCTTGATGAAGATGCCCGCCGGCTCCTTCACGTTCTCGCGCGCCTGCTGGAGCAGACGGGGCGCCTGGCGCAGCTTCGACAGCACCCGGCGCGCCCGCTCCTCGGCTGGCGCGTACGCGAACAAGGCCTGGAAGGCCAGGCTGAAGGCGAGCGTCTCGGCGTAGGTCTGCGGACTGCGCTCCCACGACCGCACCTGCTCGAGATCGAACTGCCGGGCGCGGATGTGCGCCTCGAGCACCGGGCGCTCGAGCCGCTGCACGTCGGTGAGCGTCTCGGGCCGCATCGCGTCGAGACGCCGGAGAAACGACCCGAGGTCGCGCAGCAAGCCGTCGATGGCCGCTCGCGAGTAGTCCTCGAGCAGGTCGTCGTGCGTGTGCACGCCGTCACCGGCGGCCGTCGTGGGGAACGCCTCGTGGAGGAACGCGAGGTAGTGGTCGACGAAATGAGGCAGCGGCTCGGCCGAATACATCGTCTCGTGCCGTGTGGCGGTCGATGAACGTACGTGGATGATCGCGGCTCCGGAGCCCCTGTCCCGCCCGGGACGGGGACGGCCATCCCGCAATGCTACAATACGCCGCCCGTTTGCCTGAAACCGGCGCCGGCCGATGCCCGGGACCCTCTTCCTCGTCGCCACCCCGATCGGGAACCTCGAGGACGTCACCGCGCGCGCGCTGCGCGTGCTCCGCGAGGCCGACGTCGTCGCCGCCGAGGACACACGCCGCACGGCCCGACTGCTGAACCACTTCGGCATCACCACGCCGCTCACGAGCCTGCACGAGCACAACGAACACCGGAAGCAGACCGCCCTGGTCGAACGCCTGCTCCGCGGCGACACCATCGCCCTGGTCTCGGACGCCGGCACTCCGCTCGTGTCGGACCCTGGCGCGGCGCTCGTGCGCGCGGCCAGGGCCAGCGACGTCCGCGTGGTGGCGGTTCCCGGGCCCAGCGCCGTCCTGGCGGCCCTGACCACGTCGGGCCTGCCCTGCGAGACCTTCACGTTCCTGGGCTTCCTGCCGGCGCGGGCCGCCGAGCGAAGCCGGTGGCTGCAGCGCGCCGCCGCCGAACCCCACACGGTCGTGTGCTTCGAGGCCCCACATCGGCTGCGTCAGACGCTCGCCGAGATGTCCCTTGTTTTTGGTGAACGACAGATTTGCCTCGGCCGGGAGCTGACGAAAGTCCACGAGGATGTCGTCACGGGAACTGCCGGGGAACTCCTGATGAACCTCCAGGAGGACCGCGGGGAGTGCACGCTGGTCATCGCGCCAGACGCGAGCGCCTCACGGATTCCAGATGATGCCCCGGACGACCGCCAGACATGGCTCGATTTCCGTCAATTGACAGAACAAGAGGGGCTGGGGAGACGCGAAGCCGTCTCGACCCTTGCCCGCCGCTACGGGCGGTCGGCCAGGGGAGTGTACGCCGCCATCGAGCGGGCCCGATCGTCGGACGCCCAAGCGTGACAGGACACGCACTGTTTGGTCTGACGCCAGAATAATCGTGCGCTTCGCGACGCGATGCTCACGGTCGGTGCGGCAACCGCTCCAGGCCAGCCAGGGTCCACCCGCCGCTGCCGCGCGTGAAGTACGCGTGGATCGGCTTCGACCAGGATGGCTGGCCGCCTGCACCGGCGCTGATCGCCACCCGTACGTAACCCCCTTCCGCCACCGAGAGGGCTGCCGGCGCCGGCTGGCGAGTGCCACCTTTCGTCTCGCCAACGTCGCGGGCAGTACCCGCGGCGTTGTCGAAGACAGACCAGGTAACCAGGTATTCGCCGGGCGCGCCCGCCACGCCCGCCTCCACCGCGGCGTTGGCAAAGGAGAGGGTGCCGTGGGCATCGATCGCCGGATCCACCACCGGATTGATGGCGGGCAGGTAGCGCCTGAGGATGGCCTGGCGCCGATCGGTCAGGAACCTCACGAGCTTCGTCTCGGCCGCGGCATCGCCGAACTTCCCCTCGGCGACGGCGGCGGCGATTATCTCGTCGGAGATGCTCTGCAGCTTGCGGGCCGCCCAGAACTTGTCGTCCTCGCGCGCCTGCCGGAAGGCGGCGTTCGGGAACCGTGGCGTCCACAGGTCCGGATCCCAGTTCTCGTGGTCGAGCGGGATACGGCCGATCGATGGCGCGCTGTAGGCCGGCACCGTCCGCCACGCCGGGATGCGGAATCCCAGCGCGATCATCCGCCTGCCGACCTCGCCGTAAGGCTCGACGACGGGTTCGTACCCTTCGAAATACTCGCGGGGCGCCACCGAGCCGCTGCCCAGCGTCGATCCGAAGTCGAGCAGGTAGTGCCGGATGTACTGCCGGCCGCCGTCCTTCACCAGCACGTCGATCGAGTTAATGCTCTTGGCGTCCACGTGGTTCAGCCACGCGGCGAACACACGGTAGCCGCGCAGTTCGCGGTGGTGTTCGTGCGCGACGAGATCGTTGGGATCGTCGGATCGGGTCCCGTGGAAGATGATGCGTCCAATCGGCGCGCCTGGCGCAGCCTTGCTCGCGATGACCCGGTAGCTGCCATCGGGATCGACCTCCGCACGCTCGAGCAGCTTCCGCACGTCCTCGAGGCTCATGCGTCGGGCCCTGGCGCCTGGCGGGGTATACTTCGCGCTGTCGCCAATCACCAGATCCGCCGGCTTCAGGCTCGTGATGTAGTACTCGACCGTGTGATAGCCCGCGGCCCAGAACAATTTGGCCGAGACGATCTCGCTGCCCGAGGCCATGGCCCTGTGCCCTGGCGGATCGAACTTCAGGAACCACAGGTCGCCCCGGCGATCGCGCACGGTGAATCCCGGGGTCACGCCGTCGCTCTTGGCCGAGACAATGGTCCAGGGGCCGTCGGCCGGGCCCGTCCCGGTGTTGGCGGCGCGCGCCACATCGGCCGGCGTCAGCGGGATCCGGCCGGCGCGGTTCGTGAACCACGGGCCGTCCATCACCTCGTCCACCGAGTTCACGTTCTTCGCCCGCTGGTCGAGCACGCGATCGCCGGGGTGCGCGAACACGTTCTCGATCGTGTCGAAGAAGAGCGACGGCTCGTATCGCCTGGCGTTGGTGACCGGCGTGATCGGCTCCTGCCACAGCGGGTCGTCCGGGTAGAAGCGGGGCCGCGACTGGGCGCCGGTCACCATCGACAGTGCCGCCACGGTGGCCGCCACCACGCCAGAGACGCCGAGGCGTCGCACGAGGGCTCCAGGCGTTCGCATGTGCGTGCTCCCCTAGAAGCTCGGGCCGCCGGCGATGACCAGCGCGAGGCCCTCGCGGCTCTTCGCCAGGTCGAGCCGCAGCGCGGTGTACCCGGGGCCGTGGAAGCGGATGCCGCCGCCCCAGGCCGATTTCAGGCCGTGGAAGTCGAGATCGCGGCGCTGCGTCTCCACCTTGCCCGCGTCGTAGAAGATGGCCATGTCGACGAACTTCGACGGCCGCCACCGGTACTCGGCCTGCACGAGGATGCGGTTCCGGTCGCGGAAGCGGCGGTCGGCGAATCCGCGAAGATCGCTCCCGCTGCCGAGCGTCGGCATCATGAAGAACGGCACCTGACCGCCGTCGCGGCCATAGGTCACCGTCGCCAGGCCGCGGAACGCCAGCACCCAGTTCGCCCGCAGGATCGGGACGAACTGCTGCAGTTCGACCTCGGTGGCCTCGAAGTTCCACTGCGTGCGCTTGCGCGCTTCGTAGCGGCGGTGCTCGATGCGATAGAGACCCCCGCGGGTGGTGTAACCGGGCGATTCACGCCAGTCGACGGCCGCCGAGACGTGGGTGACCTGATAGTCGAGGCGTTGGCCGAACCCGGGCGCGCCCTCCGCGTCGAACCGCCCGGTCACCGGCGGCTTCCGGCCCCCGTCAGACGTGTCCACGTGCTCCAGGCCGAGGCCACCGCCGAGGAACAGGTAGTGGACCGGCTGCACGTCGACCCGAACGCCCGCCGTCGTCGGCGTGTAGGTGAAGCTGGTCCGGTTCGCCTCGAGGGAATCACGGCCGAGGCCGTAGAACGACACCTTGTCGGCGAACACGTACTTGCCGTGAGCGCTTACGCGGGCGCGGCCGTCGAGGAAGGTGGGCAGCGCCACCTGCGCATCCAGCGTCCGGTAGTTGCGCAGCGACCAGGCACCATGGACGTTCAGGAGGCCGGTGTCCGCGAAGACGTTCCGGTAACCGGCGCCGAGCGCCAGCATGCCGCCTCCCAGGACGCTGCCGAACCAGGGATAGAACCCGCTCGGCTCGGTCTGGAGCAGCACGGGTTCGAGCCGATCGACGATGCGCTCGGCCTGGCTGGGAACGACCGGGGTGGTGTGCCCGGCCTTCTGGGCCTGCCCGGCCGCGATCTCCGACGCCCGCGAATCGGCCGGCAGCTGTTGCGGCTGCGCCTCCGCCCGCGCCGATCCCATCCCGATCAGCACCGACAACACCAGCAGTCCGTGGTGGACGTGCCGCATGGTCGCGAGACGGACGCGGCGCCGGGATGACAACGCGCGACGACCGGGAATACGACCAGTACTCGACAAAGGAACCACGCCGCCCGCCGGGATGCCCCGTCCGTCGAATGCAGCGCGACGCGCACCACGGGCTGCCAGAGCTCGTACGAGGGTGAGGGTCATGACTGACGGCTCCGGAGGGTCAGATCGCGGCGCGCCCCCCGGACGCCGGGCATGCGGCACCCAGGGCAGCAGACGAATCGCGCAGGCGGGACAACGCACGGTCGTGACGGGCAGGTGGACGATTATACGCCTGCCGGCAGGAGGCCGCCGCGCGCGCGAATTCGTCAGCCGCGGCGGCGGTCGCGCCGATATGATGAACGGGCCCGCATCACCGCTCATGGCCGCCACCGCTTCGTCGGACCTCCACGTCGTCGTTCTCGCTGCCGGCAAGGGCACTCGCATGAAGACCCGCCGGCCAAAGCTGCTGCACCCGCTGTGCGGCCAGCCGGTCATCGGTCACGTGCTGCGCACGGCGCGCCGGTTGGCGCCGGCAACGCTCACGCTTGTCGTGGGCCACCAGGCCGCCGACTTGCAGGCCGCGCTCGCCGGCGAGCCGGGCCTGCAGTTCGCCCTTCAGACGCCGCAGCTCGGCACCGGCCATGCCGTGCTGCAGGCCGAGCAGGTGCTCGCCGGCGCGCGCGGGACGCTCCTGCTGCTCTCGGGTGACGTGCCGCTGATCCGTGCCGAGTCGCTGCGTCGGCTCGTGGACCACCACCGCCGGCACGACGCGGCTGCGACGCTGATGACGGCCGTCGTGCCGCACCCCGCCGGCTACGGGCGCATCCTGCGCAGCAACGGCGCGATCGCCGGCATCGTCGAGCACCGCGACGCCACACCCGAGCAGCGCCTGCTGACCGAGGTCAACAGCGGCCTGTGGGCCCTGGCGCTCGACGGGCTCTTCGACGCGCTGCGCGGCCTGCGCAGCGACAACGACCAGCGCGAGTACTACCTCACCGACCTGGTACACCTGCACCGCCGCGCCGGCCGGCGGGTCGAGACCGTGGCGCTCGAGGATCCCGCGGAGATGACCGGCATCAACAGCCAGAGCGAACTCGCCGAGGTCGCAGCCCTCATGAGACGCGCACGCAACGACGACGTGATGGCGGCCGGCGTCACGCTGATCGATCCCGGGTCGGCCTACATCGACGTCGACGTGGAGATCGCTCCCGACACGATCCTCCATCCCAACGTCTGCCTCGAGGGCCGCACCCGCATCGGCAGCGGGTGCGTGATTCACGCCGGTACACGCATCGTCAACGCGGAGGTCGGCGACGGCGTCCTCGTGCGCAACCACTGCGTCATCGAGGACGCGCGCGTGGCCGCCGGCGCCGTTGTCGGGCCCTTCGCCCACCTGCGGCCCGGCAGCGACGTGCGCGCCGATGCGCACGTGGGCAACTTCGTCGAGCTGAAGAACACCGTGCTGGGCGCCCGCTCGAAGGCCAGCCACCTCACCTACCTCGGCGACGCCACGATCGGCGAAGGCGTGAACGTGGGCGCCGGGACCATCACCTGCAACTACGACGGCGCGCGCAAGCACCCGACGGTGATCGAGGACGGCGCCTTCATCGGCAGCGACACCCAGCTCGTCGCGCCGGTGACCATCGGCCGCGGCGCCTACGTCGCCGCCGGTTCCTCGATCGTCAGCGACGTGCCGCCCGGCGCGCTGGCCGTCGCGCGCGGCCGACAGGTGAACAAGGACGGGTGGGCACGCCGGAAGAAGTAGCGTTCGCGCGGTCCACCACGGGAGGACGACTCCATGTGCGGCATCATCGGCTATCTCGGGCCAAGACCCGTCGTCACCGTCCTGCTCGAGGGCCTGCGGCGCCTGGAATATCGCGGCTACGATTCGGCGGGCGTCGCCGTCGTGCGGGACGACAGCGTCGAGATCCGCCGCGGCGCGGGCAAACTCTCGCGGCTGGAGGAGGTGCTGCGCGCATCGCCCATCGACGGGACCTACGGCATCGGCCACACGCGCTGGGCCACGCACGGCCGCCCCACCGAGGAGAACGCCCACCCGCACCGCGACGGCCCGGGCCGGATCGTCGTGGTGCACAACGGCATCATCGAGAACTACCTCGAGCTGAAGCGCGAGCTGGAGGCCGGCGGTGCGCGCTTCGCCAGCGAGACCGACACCGAGGTCGTCGCGCACCTCCTGCGCCGCGAGACGCGCGGTGACGGGTTGGCGGCGGCCATGCGGCGGGCCCTCACGTCCCTGCGCGGGCTGTTCGCGGTGGTGGCCATCTCCGCCGACGATCCGGACACCATCGTCGCCGTCCGCAACGGCCCGCCGCTCATCGTCGGCCTCGGCGAGGGCGAGTGCTTCGTCGCCTCGGACATCCCGGCCATCCTCGCCTACACCCGCGACGTGGTCTTTCTCGGCGACGAGGAGATGGCGGTCATCACCCGCCAGGGCGTCACCTTCCACGACCAGGACGGCGCGCCGCTGGCCAGGACGCCGCAGCGCGTGCTCTGGGATCCCGTCATGGCCGAGAAGGCGGGATACAAGCACTTCATGCTCAAGGAGATCTTCGAGCAGCCGTGGGCGGTCCGTGAAACCGTGCTGGGCCGCGCCTCACGGGAAGCCGGGCGCGTCTTCCTCCACGAGATGAACATCGACGACGACGCGCTGCGGCGCGTGGACCGCGCCGTGATCCTCGCCTGCGGCACCTCGTGGCACGCCGGGCTGGTCGGCAAGTTCCTCATCGAGCAGATCGCGAGGCTGCCGGTCGAGGTCGACTACGGCAGCGAGTACCGCTACCGCGAGCCCATCGTCGACGACCGCACGCTGGCGATCGTCATCACCCAGTCGGGCGAGACGGCCGACACGCTGGCCGCGCTGCGCGAGGCCCGCCGGCGCGGCGCACGCAGCCTGTGCATCTGCAACGTCGTGGGCAGCATGGTCACGCGCGAGACCGAGGGCACCGTCTACACCCACGCGGGCCCGGAGATCGGCGTCGCCTCGACCAAGGCGTTCACCACGCAACTCGTCGCGCTGCACCTGCTGGCGCTCCACCTAGGCCAGGTGCGCGGTGCGCTCTCGCCCGACCAGATGCGCGAGCACATCGAGGCGCTCGAGCAGTTGCCGCGACTCGTCGAGGACGCGCTGCGCAGCGAGCCCCAGATCGAGGAGATCGCCAAGCGCTTCTACCAGTGCACCGACTTCCTCTTCCTGGGGCGCGGCATGCACTACCCGATCGCGCTGGAGGGCGCGCTGAAGCTGAAGGAGATCTCCTACATCCACGCCGAAGGTTATCCCGCCGGCGAGATGAAGCACGGCCCCATCGCGCTCATCGACGAGAAGATGCCGGTGGTCGCCATCGCCCTGCAGGACTCCGCCTTCGAGAAGATGCTGGGCAACGTCCAGGAGGCGAAGGCGCGCGGCGGCCTGGCCATCGCGCTGACGACCCGCGGCGACGACCGCCTCGAGGCGGTGCTCGATCCGGTGAAGGACTCCCGAATCCCGCTGCCGCCGGCCCACCCGCTGGTCGCGCCGGTGCTGGCGGTGATCCCGCTGCAGTTGCTCGCCTACCACATCGCCGTCCGCCGCGGCTGCGACGTCGATCAGCCCCGCAACCTCGCCAAGAGCGTCACGGTGGAATGATGCGGCAGCGTCCGGCCTGGCCAGCCGCTCAGGCCGGCGTGAGCCGCGCGAAGCGCGCCATCAGCTTCTTCGTGCCCGCCGTGGCGAACCTCACGGTGACCTTCGTGTCATCGCCCGCGGGCTCGACGCCGATCACGGTGCCCACCCCGAACTGCGCGTGCCGCACGCGCGTGCCCTGGCGCAGGCCGGAGGGCGTCGACTGGTCCTCGTCCTCGTAGCGATAGGCGGGCGCTTCCTCGCGAGCCGCCTCGCGACGGCTCCGGTCCGCACGGCCCTCCGCCGGGCCGCCGCCACCACCGGGAACCTCCCGGCCGCTGGAACGCCAGCGGGACGGAAAGCGCGGCGCATGGGCGGACGCCGACGTGCGCGCGCTGCCCCAGCCACCGAAGCCGGGCGCCCGCTGCTCCACCAGGTCCGGCGGGATCTCGCCCAGGAACCTCGACGGATCGCTCGACTGGTACTCGCCGAACACGCGGCGGCGGGCCGATCCGGTGAGCACGAGCTGCCGCTGGGCCCGGGTCATGCCCACGTAGCACAGCCGGCGCTCCTCCTCGATCTCCTCCTCGTCCTGCGCGCGGGCGTGGGGGAACGCCCCTTCCTCCATGCCCGCGATGATCACGGTCGGGAACTCGAGACCCTTGGCCGCGTGCAGCGTCATCAGCCACGCGCGCGCCCCGGTGGCACCCTGCACCTCGTCGGCCTCCGAGAGCAGCGACAGCCGGTCGACGAAGCCGGCCAGTGACGCCTCGGGGTCGCGCGCCTCGTAGTCGCGGGCCGACGACACCAGTTCCGTGAGATTGGCGATACGCTCCTCGGCCTCCTCGCTGTGTTCGTCCCTCAGCGCGGCGAGGTAGCCACTGGCGTCGAGCATCCGGCCAATCACCCGTGAAACGGGGTCGCGGGTGGCGATCTCACCCAGTTGGGCCAGCAGGTCGTGGAACGACCTGAGCGCGCCATGGGCCCGTGCGGGCAACCCGCGCGCGCCGAGCAGGTGCAGCATGCGGGCCCACAGCGATCGTGACGACACCGCGCCGCCGAGCCCGGCCGACACCAGCGGCGGCGCGTCGGCGCCGGGCTGCGACGGATCGGTCGCCTCGAGCGCCTCCATCACCGACCGGCCGATGCCCCGCGCGGGCACGTTCACCACGCGCCGGAAGCTCACGTCGTCGTGCGGATTGCGCAACAGCTTCAGGTAGGCGAGCGCGTCCTTGATCTCCTTGCGCTCGTAGAACCGTACGCCACCCACGATGCGGTAGCCGATGCCGTCGCGCATCAGCGCGTCCTCGATGGCGCGCGACTGCGCGTTCATGCGATAGAGCACGGCCACCGACGCCGACGCGTCGCCGGCCAGCGCACCGCGGATCGCCCGGCTGATGAAGTCGGCCTCCTCCAGTTCGTCGCCGCCCCGGAAGTAGACGATCTTCGACCCGCCGTCCCGCTCGGTGTAGAGCCGCTTCTCCTTGCGGTTGCGGTTGCGGCGGATGACGGCCGACGCCGCGTCGAGCACCACCTGGGTCGAACGGTAGTTGCGCTCGAGCCGCACGGTGCGCGCCTCCGGGAAGTCGCGCTCGAAGTCGAGGATGTTGCGCAGGTCGGCGCCGCGCCACCGGTAGATCGACTGGTCGGGGTCGCCCACCACCGCGAGGTTGCGGTGCTGCCCGGCGAGCTGGCGCACCAGCAGGTACTGCGGCCGGTTCGTATCCTGGTATTCGTCGACCATCACGTAGCGGAACTGCCGCGCGTAGCGGTCGCGCACCTGCGGCGCCTGCTCGAACAGGTCCACGGTCCGCAGCAGCAGGTCGTCGAAGTCGAGGGCGTTGCTCTCCTTCAGCCGATCGAGGTAGCGCGCGTAGACGTCGGCGATCAGTTCGTCGCGGCGGTTCCAGCCGCCGCGCAGGGCGTCGGGGCCTTCCATCCGGTTCTTGGCCTGGCTGATGCGCGCCAGGGCCGCGCGCGGCGGCACCAGCTTGTCGTCGAGGTGGAGGTCCCGGAGCACCTGCTTCACGGCGGCCTGCTGGTCGGCGCTGTCGTAGATGACGAAGTCGCGCGAGAGGCCGATCGCCGGCGCCTCGCGGCGCAGCAGCCGCGCGCAGAAGGCGTGGAACGTGGAGATCCACAGGCGGCTGCCATCGGTGCCGAGCAGGCCGGCGACGCGCTCGCGCATCTCTTCGGCGGCCTTGTTCGTGAACGTGACCGCCAGCACGCGATCCTCGGGGGCGAGGCCGCCGCCGATGAGGTGGGCAACGCGGAACGCGATCACCCGCGTCTTGCCCGAACCGGCGCCGGCGAGGATCAGCAGCGGCCCGTCGGTGTGCAGGACGGCGTCCCGCTGTTCCGGGTTGAGGTCGGACACGAACGGCGGGGCACCGCCCGCCAGCGGTGCCGGGCCGCCCTCCCCGGTCGGCCCGCCCCGATCGCCGCCCCGGTCCGGGCGTGAAGCGCTGTGCATCGTCGGTCTCTGCTTCGCTGACGAAAAACGGGGCACGCCCGGTGAGAGCGTGCCCCGTCAGTGGACTCGTCCGGGGAGGTCGGCCGCCCCGGCCGTGCCGGCTGCGCCTAGGAGGTCGGCGCCGATGAGCCTGCCTCGCTGATGTGCGTGATCACCCAGCGACCCGTCGCGGTCTTGCCGTCGGGGCCGTTGGTCAGTTCGGCGCGCGTGAGCACGAGGTGCAGCGTCTTGTTCGCCACGCCACCCTCGGGCGCCTTCACCTCGGCGTCGATGACCACTTCCTTGCTGATCAGATCGCCGTCGTACTTCACCACTTCGATCTGGTGCTGCGCGTCGAACACGCTCACCTCGGCCAGGCTGCGGTCGCTCGCGAGCGCCTTGCGCGCGTCGGTGAGCTTCTTGGCGAAGGCGGCCGTCTCGTCGCGCCACTTCTGCCATTCGGTCTGCACCTGCAGATCCTTGCCCTTGATCGTCTGGTTGGCGGCCTCCGCCTTGAGCACCCGCTGGATCGCGTCGCCGTTGGCGTCCTGATACTCCTTCTTCTCCTTGTTGAAGGTCTCCTCCTCCTTGCGGAGCGCCTCTTCGGACGCGGCGAGTTCGCGCAGGCGCAGCGTCTTCCTGGTCTCCTCCCCCACGCTGACGATCTTGAACTTCTGCACCACGCCCTCGGTGGTGGGCGAGAACGAGACGGTGGCGAAGTTCTGCAGCGTCGTGTTGTCGCGCATGCGCGAGGCTGCGAAGTACTTGGTCAACAACTGCTGTTCCGGCGGGGTGGAGCAGGCGGCAAGAGGCAGCGCCGCCAGTGTCAGGACGAAGAGCAACAGCTTGTTGGAACGCGGCCGAACTCTCACGTCAGCCTCCCTCTCTCCGGCGCTCTGGCCGGCCATGGTTCCGCGCCGGGACATCGTCCCGGCCGTATGACGCCTAGGCCGACGGCGGGCCGCCGGCTGCCCCTGACGGGGTGACACCGGAGGATCCGGCCCCTTCGGCATGGGCAGTATCGCCCTGATCGCCTTTCTCTGCAAACCGGGCGACCGATACCACGCGATCGCCTTCGCCATCGCCGATCTGAATGAGCCGGACCCCCTGCGCGTTGCGACCGGTCTCGCGAATGCCCGCCACCGACGTCCGCAGGATCTTGCCCTGCTCGGTGACCAGCATCAGTTCGTCGTCGTCGGCCACGTGGGCGATGCCCGCCACCCTGCCGTTGCGCTCGGAGGTCTGGATGTTGATGGTCCCGACGCCGCCGCGCGCCTGCACGCGATATTCCTCGATGTCGGTGCGCTTGCCGTAGCCCTTCTCGGTGACGGTCAGCAGCATGCCGCCCGCCCGGACGACGTCCATGGCCACCACCTCGTCGTCCTCGCGCAGCGTGATGCCCTTCACGCCGTAGGCGGTCCGGCCCATCGCGCGCACGTCCAGTTCGCTGAAGCGGATCGCCATCCCGTCACGCGTGCCGAGGAAGATGTCGTTGGTGCCGTCCGACAACTGCACGTCGATGACCGCGTCGTGCTCCTCGATGCCGATCGCGATGATGCCGGCCGCGCGCGGATTGCTGAAGGCGCGCAGGTCGGTCTTCTTGATCACCCCGCGCCGCGTCGCCATCACGACGTAGTGCTGCCCTTCGGCCTCGGGGAACTCGCGCACCGCCAGCAGCGAGGCGATGGCGTCCTTGCCCAGGTCGACGAGGTTCACGATGGCCGTGCCCCTGGCGCTGCGTGAAACGTCCGGGATCTCGTGGACCCGCAGCCAGAACGCCCGCCCGCTGGACGAGAACACGAGGATGTAGGAGTGGGTCGAGGCGACGAAGAGGTGGCGGACGGCGTCCTCCTCCTTCACCGTCATCGCCTTCAGGCCCTTGCCGCCGCGCGCCTGCTTCCGGTACTCGTCGAGCGTCGTGCGCTTGATGTAGCCGGTCGCCGTCACGGTAATCGCGACGTCCTCGTCGGCGATCAGGTCGAGCAGCGAGATCTCGCCCGCCGCGGCGGTGAGCTCCGTGCGCCGGTCGTCGCCGTACTCCTCGCGCACGGCCCGGAGTTCGTCCACCACGATCTGCAGGAGGAGCCGGTCGCTGGCGAGGATGGCGCGCAGCCGCTCGATGGTCTTCAGCAGCTCGGCCAGCTCGTCGAGGATCTTCTGCCGCTCGAGGCCGGTGAGCCGCTGCAGCTGCATGTCGAGGATGGCCTGGGCCTGCACCTCACTCAGGCCGAACTCGCGCACCAGGCCGGCGCGCGCCTCCGCGGGGCTGCGTGCGGCACGGATCAGGGCGATCACCGCGTCGAGGCGATCGAGCGCGATCTTCAGGCCCTCGAGGACGTGCGCCCGCGCCTCCGCCTTCCGCAGATCGAACTCCGTCCGCCGCCGCACCACGTCGCGGCGGAACTCGATGAAGTGGTCGAGCACCTCGATCAGCGGCAGGACGCGCGGCCGGCCGCCGACAATCGCGAGCATGATCACGCCGAAGGTCGACTGCAGCGCGGTGTGCTTGAACAGGTTGTTCAGCACGACCTCGGCCACCTCGCCGCGCCGCAGCTCGATCACGATGCGCATGCCCTGCCGATCCGACTCGTCGCGCAGGTCGGTAATCCCCTCCACCACCTTCTCGCGCGCCAACTCGGCGATGCGCTCGATCAGCTTCGCCTTGTTCACCTGGTACGGGATCTCGGTGACGACGATCGCCTGCCGGTCGCCCTTCCTCGTGTCCTCGATGGCCGTGCGGGCGCGCAGCGTGATGCCGCCGCGGCCGGTCAGATACGCCTGCTCGATGCCGGCGCGGCCGACCACGATGCCCCCTGTCGGGAAGTCGGGGCCGGGGATCAGCTCGAGCACCTTGCGCACCCGCTCCTCGCGCGTCGGCGGCGGCGCGTCGCCGTCGCGCATCCCCGACGAGTGCTCGATCAGCCAGATCGTCGCGTCGATCACCTCGCGCAGGTTGTGCGGCGGGATGTTGGTCGCCATGCCCACCGCGATGCCCGTCGACCCGTTGGCGAGCAGGTTCGGGTAGGGCGCGGGCAGCACCGTCGGCTCCTCGCGCGACTCGTCGAAGTTCGGGACGAAGTCGACCGTCTCCCGGTCGAGGTCGGCCATCAGCGCCTCGGCCAGCGCGCGCAGCCGCGACTCGGTGTAGCGGTAGGCCGCCGGCGGGTCGCCATCCACCGACCCGAAGTTGCCCTGCGGATCCACCAGCGGATACCGCATGTTGAAGTCCTGCGCGAGGCGAACCAGCGTGTCGTAGGCCGCCGCGTCGCCGTGCGGGTGATAGTTGCCGATCACCTCGCCCACGATCTTGGCGCACTTGCGGAAGGGCCGGTTGCTGGCCAGCCCCATCTCGCGCATCGCGAACAGCACCCGCCGGTGTGCCGGCTTCAGGCCGTCGCGCACGTCGGGCAGCGCACGCCCGATGATCACGCTCATCGCGTAATCCATGTACGAGCGCTTCATCTCGTCTTCGATGTTGACGGGCTGGCGCGACTTGGCGAAGGTTGGCTGGTCCATGGATCAGGCTTCGGGGCTCCGGGTCCGGGGGCGCGGGCGGACGACGCGGCGCCGCGCCGTCCCGATCCGCCGCGGGCCGCTCAGATGTCGAGGTTCCTCACATCGAGGGCGTTGTCCTCGATGAACCTGCGGCGCGGCTCCACCTGGTCCCCCATCAAGGTGGTGAACATCAGGTCGGCGTCGGCGTGATCCTCGGCACGCACCTGCAGCAGCGTCCGGTTCTCCGGGCGCATGGTGGTCTGCCACAGCTCCTCGGGGTTCATCTCCCCGAGGCCCTTGTAGCGGTTGATGGCCACGCCCTTCTTGCCCGCCGTGATGAAGAAGTCGACGAGCCGTTCGAAGGAGTCGAGTCGCACGCCCTGGTCGGGCTCCTGGTGCGTGCGGCGCGGCTCGGCCGCCAGCCGCGTCGAGGCATCCACCGGCACACCCCCGAAGGTCGTCGCGTCGACGCCCGCCGAGGGGTGATCGGCGTCATCGGCCTCGGCCGACGACGCCGACGAGGCGATGATCGCCGGCCCGAGAAACGGCTTCACCTCACGATAGCTGGCGAGCAGCGTCCGATACTCCCCGGTCGACACGAACTCCACGTCCACGACCTGACGCCGCGACGCCCCGTTGACGCGCGACTCGACGACCAGCGCGTCGACGTTGTTCTCCTCGTCGGGCTGGAGGCGCAGCGTGCGCGTGGGCGTGGAGAGCGAGTCGGCCAGCGCCTCGAGGCCGGCCCGGTCGGCGAAGAACGAACGGTCGTGCACGTCGCGGTCGAGCAGCGCGTGCAGCACCTCGCCGTCCGGCAGCCGCCGCTCCACGATTCGCTGCAGCCGGGCCAGCGCGATCAACCGGTGCAGCAGCCGCTCGAGTTCCTCGCCGCGCAGTTCGGCGCCGGTCGCCTCGAAGCGCACGCGGCGCGGCTCGGCGGCGCGGCGGATCAGCCAGGCCTCGAGCTCCCGATCGTCCTTGATGTAGTGCTCGGTCTTGCCGCGCTTGGCGCGGTAGAGCGGTGGCTGCGCGATGTAGACGTAGCCGTGGTCGATCAGCTCGCGCATCTGCCGGTAGAAGAACGTGAGCAGCAGCGTGCGGATGTGGCTGCCGTCGACGTCGGCGTCCGTCATGATGATCACGCGGTGGTAGCGCAACTTCGTGATGTCGAAGTCGTCGGCTCCGATCCCGCACCCGAGCGCCGCGATGATCGTCTTCAGCTCGTCGCTGCTGAGCATCTTGTCGAAGCGGGCCTTCTCGACATTGAGGATCTTGCCCTTCAGCGGCAGGATCGCCTGGAACCGCCGATCGCGGCCCTGCTTGGCCGACCCGCCCGCCGAATCGCCTTCCACTATGTAGATCTCGCTCTGGGCGGGATCGGTCTCCTGGCAGTCGGCCAGCTTGCCGGGCAGCGCGCTGTTGTCGAGCGCACCCTTGCGGCGCACCAGGTCGCGCGCCTTGCGCGCGGCCTCGCGCGCGCGCGCCGCGTCCACCGCCTTCTGGATCACCCGCCGCGCCACCGACGGGTTCTCCTCGAGGAACGTCCCCAGGCGATCGTTGACGATCGCCTCCACGATGCCCTTCACCTCCGTGTTGCCGAGCTTCGTCTTGGTCTGGCCCTCGAACTGCGGCTGCGGGATCTTGACGCTGATCACCGCGGTGAGCCCCTCGCGGATGTCGTCGCCGCTGATGCTGGCGTCCTTCAGCTCCCGCGCCAGCGCGTACTTCACCGCGTAGGCGTTGATCGTCCGCGTGAGCGCCGCCTTGAACCCCGAGAGGTGCGTGCCGCCCTCGGTCGTGTTGATGTTGTTGGCGAAGGAATACACGAGTTCCGAGTAGCCGTCGTTCCACTGCAGCGCGATCTCGGCATCGATGCCGTCGCGATCGCCGCGCATGTAGATCACCGACTCGTGCACCACGGTCTTGTTCGTGCTCAGGAACGCCACGAACTCCCGGATGCCGCCGCGGTACAGATACTCGTTGCGGCGGCCGCCGTTGCGCTCGTCCTCGAGCGTGACGTGCACCCCGGCGTTGAGGAACGCCAGTTCGCGCAGCCGCTGCGCAAGCGTGTCGTAGACGAACTCCGTCGTCTCGAACACCTGCGGATCGGGCCTGAAGGTGATCTTCGTCCCGCGCCGCTTCGTCGTGCCCGTCACCTCCAGGTCGGTGACCGGTACGCCGCGCTCGTAGGACTGCTGGTAGACCTTGTGGTTCCGCCAGATCTCCAGGTGCAGCCGTTCCGACAGCGCGTTGACCACCGACACGCCCACGCCGTGCAGCCCCCCGGACACCTTGTAGCTGTTGTTGTCGAACTTCCCCCCCGCGTGCAGGATCGTCAGCGCCACCTCGGCCGCCGGCCGGCCGCTCTCGTGCAGGTCGACCGGGATCCCGCGGCCGTTGTCGACCACCGTGATCGAGTTGTCGACGTGGATGGCCACCGACACCTGATCGCAGTAGCCGGCCAGCGCCTCGTCAATCGAGTTGTCGACGACCTCGTAGACGAGGTGGTGCAGCCCCGGCGCGCCAGTCGACCCGATGTACATCGCCGGGCGCTTGCGCACCGCCTCAAGGCCCTCGAGCACCTTGATCTTGTCGGCGCCGTAGTCGGCACCGGCGGTCTCGTCGAGCCCGTCCGGCAGTCCGGGACCGGTCGGGTCCCCGTCGCCCTGCGGCAGGATGTTGGTTGGTTCCATGGAATTCGCTTCGATCCAATGGCCAGGCCCGCGCCGGCCCGACGATCCCTGGCGGCACGCGGGCGGCACGCGAGGCAGGCCCGTCCGCGCGACGCGTCACCGCGCGACGCGCGCCCGGCGCCCGGCAGGCTACAGCCGCATGGGCATGATCACGTAGAGGTAGTCGTACCCCTCGGGAGACACCGGCCGCATCACGGCCTGGCTCGTCTCGTCCTTGAACTCGAGCGTCACCTGCTCGGTTTCCACCGCGGCGAGGAAGTCGATCACGTACTGCGCGTTGAAGCAGATCTGCACCGGTGGACCGTCGTACTCCACCATGAGCAGTTCCTTCGCCTCGCCAACGTCCGGGCTGCTCGATGTGACCTCCACCTGACCCGGGCCGATGAGGAACTTCACCGCACGCGAACGCTCGCTCGAGAGCAGCGCCACCCGGCGCACCGCGCGCGCGATCCGCTCGCGATCGAAATCGATCCGCTTGTCGTTGCCGCGCGGGATCACGCGATCGTAGGCGGGAAACTGCCCGTCGATCTTCCGCGACACCAGCAGCCGCGGCCCCGACTCGAAGAACAGGTTGTTCTCCGTACGGCCGAACCGCAGGTCGGGCGCCTGCTGATCGCGCAGCAGCCGATCGAGCTCGGCCAGGGTCTTCTTCGGCAGGATCTCCCGGCGATCCTCGACCGCCGCCTCGCCCTTCGGCGCGCCCGCCGCCGCCTCGGGCGTCCACGGCACCGAGACCAGCGCCAGACGATGACCATCGGTGGCCACCAGGCTGAGGCTGTCGGCCTTCATCACCAGCAGGGCGCCGTTCAGGAAGTAGCGCGTGTCCTCCCCCGTAATCGCGAACACGGTCTTGCCGATCATCAGCCGCAGCGCCGCCGCCGGCAGCGTCTCCTCGTAGGCCTCGAGCGAGGAGGGCAGGCTGGGATAGTCCTCGGGCGGAAGCGTCGACAGCCTCGACTCGAACCGATCGGCGGCAAGCTTCAGCCCCGCGTTGTCCTGCTCGATGCGCACGTCGGCGTCGGGCAGTTCCTTGACCAGCTCGAAGAGCTTCCGCGCCGGCAGCGTCATCGTGCCGCCGCGGGAGACCGACGCGGGGCACGCCGTCCGCAGCCCCACCTCGAGGTCGGTCGCCAGCAACCGCATCGTGTCGCCATCGGCTTCCACCAGGATGTTCGCAAGGATGGGAATCGTGATCTTGCGCTCGACAATGCTCTGCAGCAACTGGAGTTCGCGGAGGAAGTCGCTCTTGCGGACGACGAGTTCCATGCTGGGGCCGACCTCGCGTTTGTGTGGCGCCGGAGGAATGGGATCCGTTCCTCTTGGAAGAGAGCCCAGAGAAAGACAGAGAATTATAGCAAGTACAAGGCGCTGTGGATATGTAGGATCGCCAGGGTTACCCCTTTTATTTCAACGACTTGAGTTGTTGACGGCGAGGTCGGGACACGGCCGGCGCCCAGGGCGCGTCTGTGGAGAATCCAGGCGCCACGCGCCTTCCACAGACCTTCCACAGCCCGCCCTGTGGAAGACGGCCGACTCATCCTTGCGGCGACCCCCGCCCGTCTCGGTGCGACGCGGCACTTCCACCACCACGGACTGCTAGCGGAAATTGCCGAGGAGGGAGTTGATGCGGCTGTTGAAATCGGCGTCCTTCCGGCGCAGCGCCTCCACCTTCCGGATGGAGTGGATCACCGTGGAGTGGTGCTTGCCGCCGAAGGCCCGTCCGATTTCCGGCAGCGATGCGCGCGTGAGCGCCTTGCACAGGTACATCGCCACCTGGCGCGGTATGGCGACCGACTTCGCGTTGTTGCGCGACTTCAGCTCGCCGACCTTCATCTGGTAATGGTCGGCAACGAACTTCTGGATGATCTCGACCGTGATCGCCCGCCCGTCGGTGTTGAGCAGGTCCTTCAGCACATCCTGGGTGAGCGGCAGCGTGATGTCGAGCCCGTGCAGCGACGCATACGCGATCAGTCGGATGAGCGAGCCCTCGAGCTCCCGGATGTTCGACTTGTTCTTGCCGGCGATGTACAGGGCGACGTTGTCGGGCAGCGGTACCCCCTCGCCGTCGGCCTTCTTCTTGAGGATGGCGACCTTCGTCTCGATGTCCGGCGGCTGGATGTCGGCGATCAGGCCCCACTCGAAGCGCGAGCGCAGCCGCTCCTCGAGCTTCGGGATCTCGTGCGGGGGGCAGTCGCTCGTGATGACGATCTGCTTGGCCGAGTCGTAGAGCGCGTTGAAGGTGTGGAAGAACTCCGTCTGCGTGCCTTCCTTGCCGGCGATGAACTGGATGTCGTCGACCAGCAGCAGGTCGACGCTCCGGTACCGATCGCGGAAGTCGAGGATCCGCTCGTAGCGCAGCGCGTTGATCATCTCGTTCATGAAGCGCTCGGCCGAGATGTAGGTGAGGCGCGTGAGCGGGGCCTGCGTCAGGACGTAGTGCCCGATGGCGTGCATCATGTGGGTCTTGCCCAGCCCGACGCCGCCATAGAGAAACAACGGATTGTAGGAGCGCGACGGAGCTTCGGCCACCGCCCGGCACGCCGCGTGCGCGAACTGGTTCGACGAGCCGACGACGAAGGAGTCGAACGTGTAGCGGGGATTGAGCCCGGAGGCGGTGATCACCGGCGGGGGAGCGTCCTGACCATCGGGGCTCCCGTGGACCTCGGCTGGCTCGTCAGCCACGAGGTGCCGTTCGGCCTCCAGTTCCTCGGCCGTCGCGAACTTCAGCGTCACGCCAGGCCGGCCTACCTCGGCCAGCGCCTCGGTGAACACGCCGGCATAGTGCTTGGTCAGCCAGTCCCGGACGAAGGGGTTCGGCACCCCCACGAGCATGGTGTCGGCGAGTTCCCGGACCAGGGTCGTCTGCTTGAACCAGGTGTAGAAGACGTGACGGTTGACCTTGCTCTCGACCCGCGAGAGCACCTGATCCCAGATCGTGTGATCGTTCATCGCCGGAACATCTGCTGGCTTGATGGCTGACGGTGGCGAGCGCCGACTTTCGCCCTGGCGCAACACCCCAGTCGCGCGGGATCTACGGGCATCTCACGATGAGATCGCCAGATTCTCGTTGGTTTCTAGCTTTCGCCCCCCTCGGTAACCCCGGTTCCCTTGATGCGCCGGACGACTTGAGGCGAAGACTGGCGGATTATCCACAGAATTTTCCACATCTGTGGAAATTCGGGGGCTTCGGTATTCACCCCGGGTCAGTCGGGAGAGGGAGAGTAGCACAGGGAGGGAGGAGGGACAATGCATCACGGCTGAGGTTGGGAGAACGACCCGCGGAGGAGGCAGCCGGCCCCGCGGAAGCGGCCGCAAGGACCCAGATGTCGGGTCGATGACAGACGGGGTCGGACAGGGCGCCATCCTCACCAACCCACCATCGGGCGATGGTCGGCGGCTTGTCGGCCGGGCTCCACGGCCGGACATCGATCGCACCTGCCCCGATACGGGCAATTGACAGTGGCGGAAGGCCGAGCATAGGATTAGCGGTTCTGACCAGCGGGTCACGCGTCGCGTAGAAGGGTCATGCCATGAAGCGTACGTTCCAGCCAAACCGCCGTCGCCGCAGCCGGACGCACGGCTTCCTCGTCCGGATGAGCACCAAGAACGGCCGCCTGGTGCTGAAGCGGCGCCGTGCCAAGGGGCGCAAGCGGCTGACGGTGTCCTCCGAATCGTAGCCGGACGCCGACGCGTCCCTGCCCGGCCCGACGGCCACTCGTGGACGAACGCCTCCGCCCCGGACGCCGGATCCGCAAACGAGCGGAGTTCGTCCGGGCCTACGACCAGGGGGTCAAGCGCCACGGCCGATACGTCATCGTCTTCGTCGTGCCGGCGCCTGGCGTCACGAGCCGGCTCGGTGTCTCCGTAACCCGGAAGTACGGCGGCGCCGTCGAGCGCAACCGGGCCAAGCGTCGCGTTCGCGAGATCTTCCGCCGGACCCCGGTGCCGCCAGGGCTGGACGTTGTCGTGGTGCCAAAGCGAGAATTCCCAGATGCCAGCTTCGCGGATCTCGACGCGGACCTCCGGGCCACGCTGGCTCGCACCGGCCCTTCGCGACGTGGCGTCGCAACTGCCGGAGGCCGGCCGAATCGACCGCATGACACGCGCCGGCGTCCTGGGGGCGATCGGCATCTATAAGCTACTGCTATCTCCTTTATTTGCGGGTAGTTGTCGGCATCTGCCCAGCTGTTCAGACTACGCGGCCGAAGCTGTCGTCCGGCATGGCGTCGGTCGCGGGGGGTGGCTGGCGCTGAGGCGGCTCGGTCGGTGCCACCCGTTCGGCACCTCAGGCTACGATCCGGTGCCAACGGCATGGCCGCCAGCGCGCGGCCGCCGCGCACGATGAGTTCTTGATGGAAAAGCGCGTTCTCGTCGCCATCACGCTGTCGTTCCTGGTTCTGGCAGCGTACCAGCACTTCTTCGTCAAGTCGCCGCCGCGGCCGGCGCCGGCCACGCCGGCGAGCGCGACATCTGGCGCGGCATCTCCGGACGGGGTGGACGCGGGCAGCCAGACGACGGCGGCCGCCCAGCCGGTCGGCTCCGGAGCAGAGGCTGCCGCTGCGCCTGCCGCGCCGCCGGCGTCCGAGCCGGTCCAGGTCCGGGCGCGCGTGGGAGATACCGAAGAGCGCGAGATCGTGGTCGAGAGCGACCAGATTCGAGTGGTGTTCAGCAACCGGGGCGCACGGGTCGTCCGCTGGCAACTGAAGAGGTATCTGGACGAGAGACGGGAAGCGGTCGATCTGGTGCCGGCCGGGCTGGAGGGGACCGAACCGCGCCCCTTCGCGCTGATCCCCGACGATGATGCGGTGAGGCGGCGTCTGGGAGAGGCGCTGTTCCAGGCGAGCACGACGAGGCTCGACCTTGGCAAGGACAACGCAGAACTGACCTTCGAGTACCAGGGCGCCGATGGGCTGTCGGCGAGCAAGCGCTTCCGGTTCGCGCCCGACGGCCACCCCTTCGTGGTGCAGTTGTCGGCGGACATCACGCGCGACGGCCAGGCGCTGCCTTTCGCGGTGTCGAGCGGCCCAGGCCTTGGAGATACCGATCGAGCCGCCGGGGGCGGCGGGTTCTTCTCGACCGCGCAGTATCAGAAGCCGCAGGCGGTGTTCCAGCCCGACGGGAAGACGCAGCGCATCGTGTTCGACAAGCTGGCCGCGTCACCGACCCAGCAGGGACGGTTCCGCTTCATCGGCCTGGAGGATCACTACTTCCTGTCGGCGGTGCTGCCCGGCGATCGCGATGTTCGGGTGGATTACCGGACGCTGTGGGTGCAGGCCCCCGAGGGGCCGCGCGGGCTGATCGCCTACACCACGCGTCTGACGGGCCCCTGGCAGGACGTGCCGTTCTTCTTCGGTCCGAAGCACTTCGATCGGCTGGCGGCCATCGATCGCGAGCTGGTGCGAACCATCAACTTCGGCATGTTCGACTGGCTGGTGGTTCCCTTGTTGCGCTCGCTGAACTGGTTGAACGGCTACATCGGCAACTTCGGCTGGTCGATCATCGCGCTGACGGCGCTCATCAACCTGCTGATGTGGCCGCTGCGGCACAAGAGCATGGTGTCGATGCGGAAGATGCAGGCCCTTCAGCCGCAGGTGAAGGCGATTCAGGAGCGCTACGCGAACCTGAAGATGACAGATCCCGCGAAGCAGAAGATGAACACGGAGATGATGACCTTGTACCGGGAGAAGGGCGTGAACCCGGCCAGCGGCTGCGTGCCGATGCTGCTCACGTTCCCGGTGCTCTTCGCGTTCTACGCCATGCTGTCGCAGGCGATCGAGTTGCGCGGTGCGCCGTTCGTCGGGTGGATTACGGACCTGTCGCTGAAGGATCCGTTGTTCATCACGCCGGTGCTGATGGGGGCGAGCATGGTGTGGCAGCAGCGGATGACGCCGTCCACGGCGGATCCGGTGCAGCAGAAGGTGTTCATGTTCATGCCGCTCATGTTCATGGTGATGTTCCTGTGGGCGCCGAGCGGGCTGGTCCTTTACTGGCTCGTGAGCAACCTGTTCGCGATCAGCCAGCAGTACCTGACCAACCGGATCATCGGTGGGCCGCCGGTGGCCAGGCCATCGGTGGCGCGCGCCTGATCCCGGCGGGGGCCGGTCTGGAGAGAAGAATGAGCGAAGCCGAGTTCCTCGTTCGCGTGAAGGCGTTCGTCGAGCGCGCCGTGGTCGGCATGGGCCTGCGGCTCGACACGGAAGTGCTCGATGGGGGCGACCACGTCCGCATCGAGTTGAGCGGCGACGATCCCGAACCGATGCTCCGGCGCAAGGGCGAGGCCCTGGATGCGCTCCAGCACGTGGTGAACACCGTGTTCCGGCACGAGGTGGACGACAAGCGCCTGGTGGTGGACTGCGACGGGTTCCGCAAGGCCAAGGATCGGGAAGTACGGCAGATGGCGAAGTTCCTGATCGAGAGGGTGCGCACGACGGGCGTCCCGCAGCAGATTGGGCCGCTGAATTCGTATGCGCGGCGCCTGGTGCATCTCGAGGTAGCCGAGGCGGGAGACGTGCGCTCCTCGAGTCAGGGCGAAGGCGGCGCGAAAGTCGTGGTCATCAGCCGCCGGTAATCTCGCATCCGACCCCGATCTCCGCGGCGACGGAGCGGGAACCGCTGTGAGGCGTACGACGCCATCGAGGAGTCCTCGGGTCGTGTGCTGCTGGTCGTCTTGGTGACCTGCGATGACGCAGGCGTGGCCAGCCTGTTGGCCGCGTCTGGATGGGGAGGAATCGGCTATGGGATCAGCCGACCTCGCGTCTCGACTGACGTTGCGGCTCGAAGCGGCCGCCGTGGCGATCGGCGTGGAGGAATTGGCGGGCCTGATCCGCTATTTCGAGCTGCTGCGCAAGTGGAACGCGGTCCTGAACTTGACGGCTCTGGCTGAGAGCGATGAGGCGCTGGACAGGCTGCTCGTGGAGCCTCTGACGGCGGCAGAGCATCTGCCCGAGGCCGGCTGGCTCGTGGACGTCGGGTCCGGTGGTGGGTCACCAGCGATCCCCCTGAAGATCGTTCGTCCCCGCCTGACGCTGACCATGATCGAGGTGAGGGCGCGAAAGGCGGCGTTCCTCCGTGAGGCCGTGAGGCACCTTGGCGTGCGTGATGTCTCTGTGGAGGCCGAACGCGCCGAGGAGTGGGTGGCGAGCCGGGTTGGTGCGCCTTCCGTCCCCAGGGCGTATACCATGCGCGCCGTGAAGCCCGAGGGTGCGTTGACCAGGCAGCTCGCCGCGCTGGCCGATGCGGGGACGCGGCTGTGTGTGTTTGGCGCTGGCGCGGCGCCACCAGCGCTCCCCGGCTGGAGGCTCTCAGGCGAACGTCAGTTGCTGCCTCAGCGACGGAGCGCGCTCTGGGTGTTCACCCTGAGCTGATGTTCCACGTGGAACATCGACCGGCGTGACGGGGGTGCACGTCAGGTTTGTGAGATGAGGGAGGTCATGCGGCGATGCAGCGGGCGGCGCGCCGTTCCCAGAAGTCTTCGAAGCGCCCACTGAGCCGACAGCACCGTAGGGCGATGATGGCATCGG
>WBZO01000228.1_pt1 | contig 118624 bp, 79 predicted proteins | sample 5204261 | NCBI WGS metagenome assembly WBZO01 (sample SAMN12412400, study PRJNA552823) | activated sludge metagenome | isolation source: activated sludge from anammox sidestream of wastewater treatment plant... | place: USA: North Carolina | collected 2017-09 | reverse complement strand
ACCACGCAGGAGCGCTCGACCGATGTGTTTGTGAAGCGAAATGGACGATGGCAATGCGTTCTGACGCAGCTAACGCGATTCACGAAGAAATAGGAAGCGGGTGATTGACGATGAAAAAGTCTGGCAAGTTGAACAACGCTGAAGGCGCCCCCAACGGCGCCGACCAGATCGTCGCGTATTCGCAAGCTCAACCGCTCGCGCTTCGTCCGATCTGCGATTTCCTGCGCGAGTTGATTGATGCGGCGCTTCCCAAGGCCACCTCCAAGGTATGGCATGGCAGCCCCGTGTGGTTCATTGATGACAATCCCGTTGTCGGTTACAGCGCGACCGCGAAGGCCGTCAACCTCTTGTTCTGGAATGGACAGGCGTTTGACGAGGCTGGCCTCAAACCCGTAGGCAAACACCGGGCGGCGCAGGCTACGTTCGTCGCCGTCGCCGAGATCGCCCCCACGGTCGTTCGCCGCTGGTTGAAGAAGGCCCGGTCGGATGTCTTCGACTCGAATGCGTTTTTTAAGAAACTACGCGAAGGAACAGAGAATGGAATGAGCGCGAAGAAAAAGCCCGGGACTGTAGACGAATACATCGAAAGTCTGCCAACGGATACCAGGAAAACTTTGCTGGCATTGCGGGCAATCATCAGGAAAGCGGTTCCCGGCGCGACAGAACTGTTTAATTACGACATCCCTGCCTACGCGTTAGTGAAAGGCGGAAAACGAGACAAGCAAATCATGATCGCCGGGTACAAGGCCTTTGTCGGGTTTTACCCTGGCTCCGGCGTTTTGGAGCATTTCTCAGAAGAATTGGCAGACTACAAAGTCGGGAAGGCTTCCGTACAGTTCCCCAACGATCAGCCGTTGCCCAAGAAGTTGATCGTTGAAATCATTCAGTTCAAGAAAAGCCTTTTGACCGATTCGTCAAAATCGTAAAGCGAACCGAAGCGTTAGGCTCAGTTGTTGGAGAGGAAAGAAACGTGCGCAAATTGCTCGTTTTCAATAACGTGACGTTGGATGGTTACTTTGTGGACAAAAACGGCGATATGAGCTGGGCTCACAAAGATGATCCGGAGTGGAATGCGTTTGTCGCAGAAAACGCCAGCGGCGGAGGCGAGCTTATATTTGGCAGGGTTACCTATGACCTGATGGTAAGCTTCTGGCCGACGCCTTTTGCAATCGAGACGAACCGGTGAGTTGATTTCCGATGGCTCAACTCCTGATCTCAGCGACCAGCTTATCCGCGCCGTAAATCTTCCGCAACGCTTCAATCACCGCCGCCGCGTGCACGCCTACCGCCCGCGCGCCTTCGCTCTCGTCAACGTACAGATACCGGTTCGGCAGCTTCTGAATATTACTGTCGAAATTGACGCCGACGATCTCCGCGTTGCGGTTGATGACGGGGCTGCCCGAATTGCCGCCGATGGTGTCCGCTGAATAGACGAAGTTGAGCGGCGTCGAAAGGTCTAGCTTCGCGCTGGCGCCTTTCCAGCGCGGCGGCAAATGGTACGGAGGCTTTTCGTTGAAGCTGTTGGCGCGGTCAAACAGGCCGAAGAACGTAGTCTTGAACGGCACGAGCGTCGTGTCTTCTTCGTAACCGGCGACCGTGCCGTATTCGATTCTCAAATTGAAGTTGGCGTCAGGATAAACCGATTTGCCGTAGACGGCGAAGCGCGCCTCGGCGATCTTCGCCCCCGCGCTGGTTTCGACGTTTTGAATCTTCTCTTCGTTCCACGCTCGCAGCTCGCGGATGATCGGTTCGATCTTGCGGGCGAGGGCGATGAGCGGGTCATCGGATTTGTTGATTGCGGCAACACCGCCTTCAAACAATGTCTTGCGAAACGCCTGATCATTGAGCTTCGTCCCGCCGGCCACGCGCTTCGCCACTTCGGCCGGCGTCGAGGCGCCAATCGTCGCGCGGATGAACGGATCGGCGTCGCCCAAAGCCTTCTTCCCTTCTTCGAGCCACGCGGCCAGGATCGCCTCTTCCATTTCGGGATAAACCGGCGCGGGCGAGAGCAGATTGCGTTTCAAGGCATCGAGCCGGTTGTCGCGGAACTCCTCGTATCGCTGGTCGTTCGGCTTGGGAACCTCTTCGGCGTAGCGGACAAGGTTCGAAGCGATCGTTCCCAAACGCGACGCGTTGAGATTCGAGAAGGCGATCCGTTTGGCCATCGCGGGCAACGCGACATAAGCCTTCTCAACCTGCGACCACGCGTCGCCGTATTCGCGCCGCCATTCCGGTTTCGACGCGACGGCTTTTCTGAGAGCGGCGTCTTCGTCCTCCTTCTTCTTGAAGATACGCGGATTTTCCAGACCGGCTTGTTGACCGACAAGGCGCTTGATCGAGTTCTCCAAACTGCGGATCGCCTGCGAAGCCTGTCGTTGTTGCTCCGCGCCGCGTTTGGCGTAATTTTTCAAAGCCGCGCTGCGCGAAGTCCAGACCTGCATCTGCAACGGATTCCCGACATCGCGGTGATAACGCAGTTGCGCGCTGGTCAACAACCGCGCGGTCGAACCCGGAAATCCCGGCACAATCACAAGCTCGCCCTCGCTGACATCTTTTGTCGCCCACTTCAGATAATGTTCGATCTTCGCAGGCTGGCCGTTTTCGTAAACGCGGAAGAAAGTGATGTCCAGGTCGTGACGCGGGAACGTGAAGTTGTCGTAATCGCCGCCGAAATACGCGATCTGCTCTTCGGGCGAAAAGACCAGCCGCACGTCCGTGTAGCGTTTGAAGCGGTAGAGCCAGTACTCGCCGCCGCTGTAAAGCGTCACGACCTCGCACTTCAGACCGGTCTTCGCAGCCTCTTCCTTTTCAATCGCGGCCATCTCGGCCCGTCGCTGCGCCGCGGCGTCTTTGCCCGAAGCTCCGGGTTTGACCGCGCCCTGCACGCGTTTCGTCACGACTTCGTAAGAGACCATCACATTGACTTCAAGGTCGGGACATTTCAATTCCTCTTCGCGCGTGCGGGCGTAAAAACCCTCTTTGACCAGATCGCGCCCACCTGTCGAGAGCTTCGCCACCTGCCCCGCGCCCACGTGCTGATTGGTGAAGACCAGGCCGTCCGCCGAAACAAACGATCCGGTTCCGCCGCCAGCGCCTTCGCTCAATCGCACGGTCGAAAGCCGGATGTGATCCAGCCAGGCTTGCGAAGGCTCAAACCCGTACTTCTCCTTCCACTGCTTGAGCGGCGGATTGTCGAAGGTCCACATCCCTTCGTCGGCGAAACGCGACGGGACGAAGGTCAGACAGAATGCGATGATGATAACGATTGAAAGATTTCGCATAAGTTCACCTTCCCTGGGAGCGCACGCATCCTTGCGTGCAAAGCTTCCGCCAATCGGCGCTTACCCGGAGCCAGGCGCGCAAGGATGCGCGCCCCCCAGGTTCAGGCGCCGAAACTGTTAATAGCCTGCTGCTCCTTGTCAAAGATTTCCAGCATCTCCGTCAGGTTGGTTACGGCGAGAAGGCCACGCAGATTCGGCGGGACTTCGGCCAGCTTCAAAATGCCTTCGCAATCCGCGACCATTCTTTGCGACTTCACCAGTTCGCCCAGCCCCGTGCTGTCCATCCGCGAGCAATCGGCCAAATTGACCACGAACAGTCGGTCGCCCGCCTGCAATCGCTCGCGCATCAGTTGCGAAAGACGTTCGGTCTGCCGGTCAATGACTGCCTGGCCTTCAATTTTGATGGTCGTGATTCTGCCTATCCTTCGTTCACTTATTTCCATTTCATCCTCTGTTATGGCGCTATGGCGCCTCAACCCTGCGTTTCAGATATTCAACGAAAGCCCGGACGTCAACTTCGTCTCCATAAAACCGCTCGCACAACCTGGCTTTGATTTCAATTTCAGAAAGTCCGGGCGGGAATGAAGCCAGCGCCATCTCCCGCGCAACGTCGAACATACGGCTGCCCATCAGCACGCGCTCGGCCCCGGATCGCGCCAACATTTTGTCGCGCATAAGCTCAGCAATCTCCGGCGAAGTGTCATTCATCGTCTGTCATAGCCTCCTCAAGCAATTCCATCACTCCGATCTGTTGCGCCCGGCTGCGCAAGTAATCGGCGTCGCATTCAGCCGTAATGAGATTGCGAACATCACGCAGTTGCATCTCCGATTTTGAATCTCTGGCCCAATACAGTTTGGAAAGTATCAGGTCTTCCTGGCTGACGATCCAGGTTTGAAAGTCGCCGAGCGTAATCTTACGTCGCCGGGCAAATTCTTCCCGCCGGTAGTCGCCGCTCTTGAGCACAATGAAATCCACTTTGATGACGCTCTCGTTGTGAATGAGATTGAAGATCGAACGCTGCGCAATCGCGCGATGGACGGCCTGCCGGTCAACGTAATAGTCCCCCTCGAACAACCTCACGATCGTTTCAGCGTCCTTCTGATCGAGCGCTACCACCAGATCAATATCGCGTGTCATTCGCGGCTGAGCATAATAATGCATCGCCACCGAACCGGTCAGCATAAACGCGATACCGGCGGATTCGAGCAGTCCGGAAACCTCCCGCAGGATGTCGAGTTCAGTTTGAATCATACTCGTCGAGCAATGATTTCGCCTCTTTCAAATCTGGCGTATCGAATCCTTCGGTGAACCAATCGTGGATTTCAGCCAGCATCGCGCGCGCTTCGGCCTGCTTGCCCTGGCCTTGCCACAAACGCGCGAGGCGAAGCGCGGCGCGCAATTCAAATGTTTTCGCTCCCTGCCGCCGCGCCGTCTCCATCGCCCGATGAAAACAGTCTTCAGCTTTCGAGCGCAGATTGCGGATTGCGGGTTGCGGATTTGACGTAGCGATTGGCTCTTCCAATCCGCGATCCGCAATCCGCAATCCGCAATCCAACAGAAGGTCGCCTCTCAACAGGTAAAGCTCCCCTTCGTAATAACGCTCAGCAGAGTGGCGAATCAGTTCCGCCGCTTCGTCCAGCGCGGACATCGCTTCTTCCGCGCGTCCCGCCTGGCCAAGCGCCTGGGCCAGCAGCGCCAGATAATTGGTGAGTTGCAATCCGGTTTCCGCCTGGCGATGTGCGGCCAGTCCCAGGCGCATCATCTCCACGCCCTCTTCCGGCCGCCCTTGCATCGCCATCGCCCATCCGCTCAGAAGCTGTCCCGTGGCGCGATAGTGCGGCAAACCGTGCTCGTCGGAGAGAGCCAGAATCGTTTCCGCCATCTCGCCGACTCTTTGCGTCATTCCGTGTAAGGCTTCGACGAAGGCAGTAATTGAAAGCGTATTGCACAGGCCGAGCGGGTTGCGCGCCTTTTCGGCGATGGCGATGGCCTCACGGGACAGGCGCCGCCCTTCGTCGGCGTATCCCAGGTAGACCAGCAGACGGCCCAGGTGCGCGCGGTTGAGGATGCCGCCGTAAAGAAGGATTTGATGGCCGTGCCGCTGTTGATCGTAAAGCGCGATGGTTCGCTCGAAATGTTCGCGGGCCGCCACCAGTTCCCCCATGTATTGCACACACAAACCTGTGATCCAGTGAGCCTGTACGAGCATCGCGGTGTTTTCATCGCTTTGGGGACTGGCGCCGGTTTGAGCCAGCCGCAGACAATCCTCCGCCAGTTCGCGCGCCTGTTCGTACTCCGCGCGGACTACCCGTACGACCGAAAGCCCAAATTGCGCCTGAAAGAGCTGCGCGTGGCCGCCGCTGCGGCGGCAGAGTTCGAGCGCGCGGATGTGCGTCTCCAGAACTTCCGAAGCCGCGTACCCCTTGACCATCATCTGCGACAAACCAAGAGTGGTACGCAGGGTGATCTCGATCTTTGCGCGTTCCGGCGAATCGGGCGCCTTCTCCAACATCGCCAGCCCGCGACGGGCGAGCGCGATGGATTCCTGATTGGCGAATCGGCGCAGCGCGTTACGAGCCGCCGCCAGGAAAAATTCCGAGGCAGGCAGCCAGTCGCGCGCGGCTTCGTAAAGAACCGCCAGCCGCGACGAGATCGCCGCTGTCTGTTTGCCGTGAAAGCCCCGCAGCGCCTGGGCCACCGCCGCGCTGAGCGACGCGCGACGCGTCGGGCGAAGCTGCGCATAGAGCGCGTTTTGATAAAGCAGGTGAACGAACCGGTAACGCACAGTCAGCGTGTGATCGGGAAATTCCTTTTCGCCGATCATCTTCACAAGGCCGTGAACGCGCTCCAAATCTTCCAATCGCTCTTCGACATCTTCAGCGTCGGCCCCGGTCGCCCCCGTCGCTTTGATGATCACCGCCGAATCGAATTGCGATCCCTGCACGCTGGCCGCCTGAAGCAACCGGCGATCTTCTTCGCTGATCCGCGCGATCTTGCGCTCGATCATCCCGCGCACCGATTCTGGCAAGTCGCGCTCGATGTCGTCGAGCGCGCCAGCCAGCGTCCATCTGGGAACGCGCCCGTCCTGCGTCCCCTCTTCCATCGCAATCACTCCGCGATCTCGCAGGTAGCGCGACAGGTCGGCCATAAACAGCGGATTGCCTTCGGTCCTGGCGTGAATCAGTTCGGGCAGCTCCGCCGGGAATTTGTGCTCCGGGAATTCGAGCGCCAGATATTTCTCGACCTCTTCACGACTCAGGAATTCGAGCGCGATTTCGCGGCAAAGCCCGCGCGATTGCAACTCCGGCTTGAGTTGCAGGAAGGGATGCTTCGCCAGCGCCAGATCGGACGGGCGAAAAGTGGCCACGATCAACACGCGCAGGCTGGAGAAGCGGCTCGCCAGATAACCCATCAGGTCAATCGTCGAAGCGTCGGCCCAGTGCAGATCGTCGAAGAAAAAGACGAGCGGCTCTTTGCGTGCGGCCTCCTCGACGAACTCGGCCAGTTCGCGCTTCATTCGCTCCTGCGACGCGGCGCGCTCGGCCTTCAGTTGCGCGGCCGACGATTCGCCCATCGAAAACGGCGCGACCTGGGCGTACCAGGTCGGCGCTATCTGCCGCATCGTCTGCGCAATTGACGGCGCGCCGAATTGCATCGTCCTCGCCTGCAACGAAATTTCGCCTCGCCGCAGCAGATTCCCCAGCGCTTCGAGCCACGGCAGATAGCCTTCGGTTCCCGCCAGCCGCTCGGAGCAACGCCCGCGCGCAACCAGACAATCCTGGCCGTAAGCGTCAAGCTCGCCCAGAAAATCCTCGACCAGCGATGTCTTGCCAATGCCCGGCTCGCCCGCTACGCACACCAGCAGCCCGCGCCCCGCGTTGGCTGAATCGAACGCCGCCTGCAACTCAGCGCGCTCCTTTTCGCGCCCGACTGTGTGACGAGGAGAGCGCGAGAGCGCGGGGGCGCGGGATCGGGAGATCAGTTCGGGTTTCGCCTCCTCGTCCCATCCCTCGCTTCCCCGTTCTCCCGCTCTTCTCGCCTCTTTGATCGCCGCCACCACTTCCTTCGCTGATGGCCGCAGCCGCGCGTCTTTCTCAAGCATTTGAAGGATGAGCGATTCGAGCGGCGCCGGCGTCTCCGGATTCAGGCGCGACGGAGCGAGTGGCGTTTCGGTCGTGATGGCCTGCAACATTCCCAGCAGCGAATTCGCCCGGAAAGGGCGCTGGCCCGTCGCCAATTCGTAAAACACAATGCCGAGCGAAAAGATGTCGCTGGCGCTGGTCGCCGTTTCGCCGCGCGCCTGCTCGGGCGACATATACGAGGCGGTGCCGAGCAGCGAACCGGGATTGGTTCTCTCCAGCGTGTTCGCCTCCAACTCAATGCTGGCGGGCGCGAGCCGCGCAAGGCCGAAATCGAGCACCTTCACGTAACCATCATCGCGCACCATGATGTTTTCCGGTTTGATGTCGCGATGCACGATGCCAGCCGCGTGCGCCACGCCGAGCGCCCTGGCGATCTGTTTGCTCCAGGAAAGCCATTGCTCGGCAGCCGGACGATTGACGATGAGCGCCCGCAGCGTCACTCCGCGGATGTATTCCATCACGATGTAGCGGCCCGCCTCGGCCTCGCCGATTTCGTGGATGGTGACGATGTTCGGATGATTGAGCGCTGAGGCCGCGCGCGCCTCCTGCTCGAAGCGGCGCAACCGGGCGGCGTCTTTGGTCAACTCGGCGGGCAGGAGCTTGATCGCCACTTTGCGTTCGAGTCGTTTGTCTTCGGCCAGATAGACTTCGCCCATCGCGCCCGCGCCGAGCGAGGAGAGGATTTCGTATGGGCCAAGACTAGTTCCGGTCGCTACCATTGGCTCACTCAATTGATAAAGATGATTTCAGATGTGATGAGATTACCGCCGCAATTCTCCCAAAATCAACACGCTGCGCACCGCTACCCACGCTCGTTCAGCGTCGAGTTTGGCTGTGCTGCGTCGCAGTTCAGAATTGCCCACTCTTCTGTTGTCGCCGAAGATTTTCCACTCACCCGCCGGGATTGCAAACTCCGTGGCCCTGGCTTGCGGATTCAACAGTACCAGCGCGCGCGACCATTCATCCTTGCCCGTCACGTCTTCGATCAAAAATCCGACGCATCCCAGTGGGACGCTGAGTTCAAGTTGATCGTCCAAAAATTTCACCGCGCTCCGAACCTCATCCGCAGTCTCAAACCGGAAGATCGGATGGGCGCGCCGCAATTCGATCAGGCCGCGATAGTATTCGACCACATCGTGATTTTCGACCTTCTCGCGCCAGCGGATCATGTTCACCGCGTCCGGTTTGTCGTAGCTGTTGTGGTCGCCGCTTTTGCTCCGCAAAAATTCCTGACCGCATTGAATGAACGGAATGCCCTGCGAAGTGAAGATGATCGCGGCGGCCAGTTTGCCCATCGCGCGCCGGTCGGCTTCCGTGACCGCGGCGTTCTCGGCGGTGCTGATCAACAACCGATCCCAGAGCGTGTGATTGTCGTGGCATTCGACGTAATTGATAGTTTCGAGCGGCGAATCGCTGAAATCGTCAACCGAGCCGCGGATGCCTTTCTTGACGGCTTCGACGTTGAAGCCGGATTGAATGAAGCCGGTGGCGCGCGCGTCGAAGACATTGCCTTTCAAAGCGTCGCGGTAATGGTCGTTGAAGACCGCCCAGCCGTTGCTCCGTTGCGCGCCCTTGCCGGTGATCTCAATCGGCGTCGAACCGCCAGCCCAGGGTTCGCCGTAAATCAGCAAATTCGGATCAATCGCGCGCAGTTCGCGCACGATCTCCTTGACCGTTTCTAGATCAATCAATCCCATCAGGTCGAAGCGGAATCCGTCAACCTTGTATTCAGTCACCCAGTATTTCAGCGAGTCAATGATGTAGCGGCGCGCCATCGGAACTTCGGTGCGGAACTCGTTGCCTGTGCCCGAACCGTTCCAGTAACTACCGTCAGGTTTCAGGCGATAGTAGTAGCCGGGAACCAATCCCTCGAAGCTGTAGACGCGATGTTTCGCTATCGCCTCGAAGGTGTGATTGAAAACCACGTCGAGCGTGACGCGAATGCCTCGCCGATGCAGCGCGTCAATCATCCGTTTGACTTCGCTGACGCGGCGCGCGTCGTACCGTTCGGTCGCGTACCACCCGTCCGGTGAGTTGTGATGAACGGTGTCGTAGCCCCAGCCGTAACGATCATTCGATTCGTCGTTGTGGAATTCGCCGATAGGCAGAAACTGAACGACGTTGACGCCCATCTCGACCAGATGATCCAACCCCGTCGCGATGTCGGCGCGTCCGGTCAGATGCGTGTTCGCTTCGGTCAAACCGAGATACTTGCCGCGTCGCTGAATGCCCGAATCGGGATCAATCGTGAAATCGCGGATGTGGGTTTCGTAAATGATCGCTTCCGAAATCGGGAACGCCGGACGGTCGGCGACCGGCGTCTCGTCGTGAACGACAATCGCTCGCCCGTTGTGCGCGGTGACAGCGCGCGCGTATGGATCAATCAGTTCGCGCGTGGCGTCGAAACGGGCGTCGTGCCCGGTAGCGGTGTAGGTGTAATAAATCCTCCGCCAATCGCCGAGCAGCATCGTGCTCCACGTTCCGTCGCGGTGGCGCGACATACTCAGCAAACGCGGGCGCCCTCCCGATGGCGAGTCGTAAAGATTCAGCCTGACTTTGCCGGCTGTCGGCGCCCAGACGCGAAACTCGGTCTTGTCGGGCGAATAAATCGCGCCCAGCGCTTGTGTTGAAACAATCGAATCAGCGGGATGAGATAAAATTTCGGCGGTGTATCGCGTGGGGATGGATGAACCAGTCAATTGTTCAGCCTGCATCGTTCTCCTGCTCGCGTATAGCTTTAATTCGTGTTTTCATCACCATGGATGACTATTGCGCGAGCATCGTAGCGGTTGGCGGGCGCGATGTCGAGATAAGAAATATGGCTGAGGAACGCTGGCTGAACCGCGATTTAGATAGCCCCGCCGCGTGGCGGCGACTGACTATTGCGGCGCTTTGATCTTGAACTTTTTGCCATCACTCACCCCTCCCACCGTAGACACTCTCAATTCCTGATCTCCGACAGCGGCGTTGCTTTCGATTTTTACAGTGGCGATGATCTTTTTCGTACTCTCGAACTTGACGTCTTCGACTTTTGCTCCGCTACCGGAGATGAAAACATTCGTATTCTTGAAAAACCCGCTCCCTTCGATTGTCACTTTTACGGAGGCCCCCTGATTCCCTTCGCCTGGCGCAATGCTGGTAATCGTAGGCCGTTCAGCAGTGTAGCTGACCTCAAAAGAATAACGTTGGTCGCCGGTTTTGTTGGCGATCAACAACTTGATCGGCTGTCCAGACGGGACGGGGTGATCGGAGGTAAGAGTAAATTCCAGGTTGTTAAAGGTTGGCGTGTCTTTTATAGCCACATTCATTCCTTCCGGCGCCGGGCCTGAAAAACCGATCTTTGCCCCCGAAAGGAATCTGCCTATGAGTATTCCGTGCACTTCCGGCTTATCGCTCTGGAACTTCTTACTCTCAGCGCCATCAATGAGGTAGTCAGTGACCAGCGGCGGCTGCCCTTCCAACTCTTCTACGAATGTCCCCTCTACATCAATCACGGCGGCCAAAAGCTGCAGCGCCTCCTCTAAGGCCCCGGGGTCGTCATAGAATTGGCGCATCTGCTGTTTGTCCATATAGAAGGACTGTGGGACGAACACCACCATAACTTTCGCCTGCTGTCTGGGAACCAGACTGTTGGCCTCGTAAGCAACATCATTCAAACGATTCACCTGGTTCAGCGTAAAGTCGGGAAAAGTCCTTTCCACGGACGTGATGAACGGCCCGTTGAAAGCCGCCATCGAAGGCGCATAGGACGCCCCGAAAGTAGTAACCCCCATAATCCCGCCGGCAATTGCTCCGGCCCCTCTCAATAGCCTGATGGTTAAATTTCTTGGGTCAAGAGCATATCCTTTTTCCGCCACGCCGCGCAGAAGTTTGATGTCAATAGATGACATTCTGAAACTGTTTCCTCCGCCGGAAGCCGACACCGGGGGAGAAGAAATGGATTTCATCAGCTTCGCATTGAGACTGAGCTTTATATCCGCTTTGCTAACGATTTCATTAACTCTACTCAAAAAATCTTTGTTGTCGGAACCGCTTCCCCCCTTACAACGGTTTATGGTTACGTCGTGAATCAGGAATTGAAGGTCCCGGTTGTGGTTCGCTATGGTCACCTGAATGGCGATGAACCTTTTTGCTATTCTCCTGCCGAAGATGTCCGCGACGTCCTTGGGAGCGAGAACGGTGGAGTAAACCTTGATATGGTTTTCGCTTTTCTTATCCTGCCCTCGGTCCTCAGGCTGACAATTTGGGGCCTTGCTGTCAGAAGGCTGAGCAAAAGTTGTGGCGCTCAGCGCAAATGCATTAAGCGCCAAAGCGAGCGCGATGATCCATAGTGACTGTGTAAGCCGATTGATTTGGGTGGGGTTCATTTCATGATCTCCTTTTTCGTGTTAGTTAATTGCGGTTCTCATCCGTCGTCAGGCGTGTCTCTTCAACGCGCCTTCGACGTTCCGCCGATTTCAAAAAGTATTTCTCGAACCGCTCGCGTTCGCCCTCGCTGAAATCTCCGCGCGCGTATCGCGCTTCCAACTCCGCCTCCACCGCCAGCAGCGAGGCGAATAATTCATCATCGGCGAAATAGCTCTGCTCGAACTCGCGCTGCTCTTCCTCGGTCAGTTCTCCCAGCAGGTAGCGAGTGATGAACGGTCGCTGGTCTTCGATTGGGGCCACGCTTTTCTCGCCTCCTGTCGGTTGTGGCTAACAAGCAGGATCGGTTTCACATCCGCCCCTGCCGCGCGAGCAGGCCGCTGACGCGGCGGGCGAGCGTCTCGCGCAGGCGGAAGACGCGAATCTTCAGCGCGTTGACCGTGATGCCCAGTCGTTCGGCCAGTTCCCGTCGGCCCTCGATGCGGTCGCGTTGTTCGCCGCGGTAATACGCCAGCAGCAGATCGCGGTGGGCTGGCGGCAGTTGCTCCAGACAGCTTTCCAGTTGTTCGAGCCGGCGTTCGTGTTGACCGCGAAATTCGATCCGCGCTTGCGCCTCGACCGGGTCGTGGCAGGGATGTTCGGCCAGGCTGAGATCGTCCAGCGAAAATGATTGTCTGGCGCGGGATTCCTGATATTCGCGCAGCACGTTGCGGGCCACGCCGTAAAAGTACCGCGCGGGTTCGTCGGCCAGAATCTCTTCGCCTTCGGCCAGCCGTCGCGCCACGCGGTTGATCGTCTCGTCGGCCAGTTCAGCCGGAGTGTGGCATCCCCGGCACTCGAAGAACTTCGCCAGCTTTTGCCGGAGCATCGCATACTTTTCTCCGGCCCGATCCCAGTCGGCGTCGAGCCGGGCGAGCAGCGCGCGGAAAGCCTCTTCAGTCATTTCCCACGCCGCGCCATTCCGCATGATTACGGAGCGGCGCCCGGATGCCGCGTCAGTCGCAGACACAACCGGGCGCCGCAATGGCCGAGGAGGCAACTCGATAATTATTGATTCGAACGACAAAGACCGCTCTTCCTCAATCACGGTCGTGGTGGTTGTGGTGGAACAGGCTTCTTCCGAGCCATCCGCGGATCCGGCGTAACGAACGCTGGCTTTGCTGATGACTGTGCGCCGGCTGGTTTCAGTCAAATAAATTTCCGTCCTTTTACCCTTCTTCATGATGGCCTCCGCTTCTATCCGTCCGGCGGGCGTGATACATTGACCGCGCTTCAGTCGTTGGCAGCCGTATCGCCGACCGCCCCGTCACCATCGGCCCGGAGGGCGCTAAAAGTCCTCAAAGTGGCCATCAAAAACATCTCAAAGAATTGTAAAAGCTTGAATGAATAGACAAACCAGGCTCTTTTACGAATTTGGCCCGTTCAAACTCGACGCGACCGAGCGAGTCCTGCTGCGAGAAGACAAACCGCTCCCGCTCACGCCGAAAGGCATCGAGACCCTGTTGACGCTGGTCGAAAATCGCGGGCGGCTGCTGGAAAAGGACGAATTGCTGGATAAGGTCTGGGCCGACACCTTCGTCGAACCGGCCAACCTGACGCAGACCATCTCGGTGTTGAGGAAACTGCTCGAAGACGATTCGCAAACGCCGCGATACATTCAAACTGTGGCCAAACGCGGCTACCGTTTCATCGCCGAGGTGCGCGAGGTGACTGTCGAGGAACAACAGGTCGCCGTCGAAGAGAGCACGCAATCCACCTTGATCATCGAACGCGAGGAAATGACAGAAAAGCCGGCGCTATGGCGAAGACTGACGCTTGCTCTGCTTTCGCGTAATGTCCCGGCAATCTCGGCGCTGGCGGCTTTTGGGCTGGGCGGGCTGGGTCTGTCAACCTGGCTAATCCTGAACTCGATGCGGCAGGCCGAGACATCCAGACCAGCCAATTTGCGATTCGTGCCGTTGATGGCTGAACGCGGGCGAAACATCTCCGCGTTGGCGGGCGGGCGATTCTCGCCTGATGGCCGGCTCATCGCTTTTGCCTCAGACGGTGACGGCCAGAACATCTGGATCAAACAGGTCAACGGCAGCCATTCTATTCAAGTAACGCGGGAGAAATGGCGCGACTTCAGCCCTATCTGGTCGCCGGATGGGGAACGCCTCGCGTTTGTCTCCAATCGCGGAAATCAAATAGGCGTTTGGACGATTCCGTTTCTTGGCGGCGCGATCGAATTGCTGAAGGTACTAGGCGACAGTTCGCTCGACATCAGAGGCGGCCCGCCGCAACTCATCGCCTGGTCCAGAGATAGCCGGAGCATTTATTACGAATGGAACCGCGACTTCTTCCGCCTGGACCTTCAATCAAAGGATGTCGTGAAAGGCGCCAATTTCAGCGATCAGGTTCAAACGCCGCGCCAGTTCTCACTTTCGCCGGACGAGAGATGGCTGGCTTTTGTTGACCAGCGCGGCGGCCAGTTCGACATCTGGAAGATGAAACTGCCTGACGGCGACTTGGAACAGGTAACCAATGATGCGGCGCCTGACTCCAACCCAGTCTGGCTCCACGACGGACAAAGTCTGATTTACAACTCGGCGCGCGATGGCCGCCGCCAGATTTACCGCGTCGCCGCAGCGGGCGGCGCCCCGGAACCGCTGGTGTCCGGCGATTACGATGGAAGTGTCTCTGACATCTCCCCCGACGGCGGAAAGATTTTGAGCTACAGCCAGCGTGACGAATCCGACTTGTTCGCTGTCAACGTCGAAAGTGGCGAGGAACGGCAATTGACTGGGGATCTCGGCGTCGAATTTTGGCCGAATGTTTCTCCCGATGGCTCGGCCATCGTCTTCCAATCCATTCCCGGTGAACGATTCGAGTGGGATCCGCGCCGTGGGGCGCTCCTGATTCAGAATTTGATTGGGGAAACACAATCACGCCGGATCGTAGCGGAGGGGTTTTGCGCACAGTGGTCGCCCGACGGCAAGCATATGGCTTTCCTGCGCTGGCCTGCGCCGGACGGGAGATCGCATAGCCTCTGGCTGGCGCCGGCAGATGGCGGCGCGGAAAAGCAACTAGTCAGCGGTGGCGTTGTTTACGCCGGACAGACGGGTTTCCCGACATACAACCGGTTGCAGGTCGCCGATTACAGTTGGGCGTCCGATAGCGCGCGGATCGCCTTTTGCGCCAAAAAGGACGGTCTGGCCAACATCTGGATCGTTACCGCTGATGGCGGGAACACAACTCAAATTTCAGCCAACGCCGATCCGGGCCATCGGCTCAACTGCCCGCTCTGGTCGCCGCAAGAAGAGTGGCTTGCCTTCGTCTCCGAATCCGCAGTTCCGCCGCCGCCTGGAAAGCAGGCTTGGGGCTTGTGGATGTGGAAGCAGGACAAGCCGGAAATGATCTTTCAGACCGAATCCATCTTTCGTCTGCTCGGCTGGAATGCGGATGATGAGTTGACCGCCGCCCTGGCCGTCAACGAAGACCTGAATCGCGCGCTGCCCACCGAAGTACAAATCGTGACCATCTCCACTGACGGAACCCAGCCTCGCATAATTCAAAGCGTCTCGTCTGTCTACCTTGCCAGCATTCATTTGTCGCCCGACCGGCGAAACGTTTCTTTCGTTACGGCACAAGCTGGTAGGGAGAGCATTCAGGTTCTCCCGCTCGGCGGCGGCCCGGTGAGACAGATCACCGGCAACACGGATGAGAAGTTGCATTATTCCAGCCTCGTCTGGTCGCCTGACGGAAAGACGATCCATTTCAGCAAGCAATCTAAATTGAACTTGCTCACCTTGATTGAGAATCTGAATTGAAAGGAGCTTGATTATGGCTTTCGGTCCTGAAGAGTTGAGAAACTATGCGTACCTCAACGCTCTGCTTGATAGTTTTCAGACTCGCGTGGCGAATGATTTTCGCAAACTGGCGTTTGATTATTGCGCCAGCGGGGATTCTCCCCAAACTCGCTTCGAACGAGTCAAGGAGATAAGGAATGCCCTCACGAGCGCCAGCCCCTTGCCCAGAGAAATCACCATTGCCTCCAACCCATATCCTACGTGCCCTACCGGACAACACTGCGAGGGCGGCGCTTGCGTGCCCGACGACATCAACACCGGTTGGCCCGAAGAGGGCGATCCGGCAGCCTGGAATCAGTAGCCAGAATGAAAATCGGCAGGGTAGGGCGGCAACCCCTCCTGCCGATGTTTGGAGGAGTCATATGAGATTGCCAGAGCACATCTACCATGCCGTGAAACCGCATTTCTCTCATCATGCCGCCTGGCATGAAGCCAGACTCAGTAATGCGCCTGAGAGCCATTTTCCCGGTTTGATAAAGACTGACAAGCCAGGCAGTGGAGAACAGTTTCTCCGCTTTCACCGCGAAATGATTCGCGTCTTCAAGTGGATCATCGCCAATACGCCTGGCCCTCAGTACCGGCGCGTCCCCTGGGAAAAACTACCGGATTGGCTGGCTAACCTCTTTGAGGCGGCCCAACCCAATTATTTGACGGCGGCTTATGCTGAAATTGATCGGTTGATCGTGGAAGGCACGGCTGATGAGTTGGGCAATTTCATTGAGGCGACAGGCGTCAGTCAACATCCACACAAAAACATTCACAACCGAGCGCACGGAACCATTGCCGGATATGAGAATCTCACCTTCGGCGCAAATAATGCGCGATTGGCGGACGCCAAAATGAATAACTTCTCCTCCGCTCCACACAACGAACATTTCTGGGGTCTGCACGGCTGGATAGATGACGTCTTCGCCAAATGGCAACAGCAACACGGCGAAACAGTTGATCAGTCTCCGCTTCAACCGGATCACAGCGGACACATGCATCTCCTCTCGGCCACTCATCCCGCGCCACCGGCGCTTTCCCCCGCTGAGGTCGAACATATCTTCAGGCCTATATGGGATTGAACGGGAGTGCGGACACATTGGCGTTCTACTGCGCCTGTTTCAGTTTCGCAAACGTGCGGGCGCGATTGCGTCCGTAGACCTCCGCCATCTCCGCCAACCTCGCGCGAATTTCCGGCGTTAATTGTTCGCTCCGATAACGCCATCCCCAGTTGCCACCTTCGCGCGCGGGCACGTTCATCCGCGCCTCGCTGCCCAGCCCCAGCGCGTCCTGCAAGGGAATGATCGCGGTGTCGGCCACCGACGCGAGCGCCAGCCGGATGAAATCCCAGTTGATCTCGCGGCCATCCGTCCCCAGATATTTCAAAGCCAGATCGCGCTCGCTGCCCACTTCGTCGTGGCTGCGAGTGCTCATCCCCGCGCCTTCGCTGGTGAACCAGCCGATGGTGGTGTCGTTGTCGTGCGTTCCGGTGTAAACGACGCTGTTCGGGACGTAGTTGTACGGCTTGAACTCGTCGGCTTGCGGATCCGTGCCGAAGGCGAATTGCAAAACCTGCATTCCGGGAAATCCGAACTGATCGCGCAGGGCATACACTTCGGGAGTGATGTGCCCGAGGTCCTCGGCGATGATCGGCAAGGCGCCCTCGGTGTCGCCGAACGAGTGCCCAAACGCCTGTTTGATGGCGTCGAACAAGTCAGCGCCCGGCCCCTGCTCCCACTTGCCGTTGACGGCGGTCGTCTCGCCCGCCGGCACGATCCAGTATTTTTCAAAACCTCGGAAATGATCGAGCCGGAGGATGTCCACCGTAGCCAGCGCCTGGCGGATTCGCTCTATCCACCAGCGGTAACCGCTCGCCTTCATCACATCCCATCGGTAAACCGGATTGCCCCACAGTTGGCCGGTTTCGCTGAAATAATCCGGCGGCACGCCCGCGACCTGCGTCGGATTGCCTTCGTCATCCAGGTGGAAGAGATGGCGATTCGCCCAAACATCGGCGCTGTCGTGCGCGACGAAAATCGGCGCGTCGCCGATGATCCTGACGCCGCGCTCGTTTGCGTAACGCGCAAGCCTGAGCCACTGCTTGAAAAACAGGTACTGATAAAATTTCTGCGCGCTGATTTCGACCGCGTGGTTTTCGCGGAAGAAATGCATCGCCTTGTCTTCGCGGTCGCGCAGATACTGATCCCACTTCGTCCACTCCCGGCCGCCGTGCGCGTCCTTGATCGCCCTGTAAATCGCGTAATCTTCCAGCCACCAGCCGGATTGCCCGATGAAGGCCAGATATTCGTCTTTGACCTGATCAGAACCGTTGTGAATGAAATTGGCGTGAGCCTTTTTCAACAGCGCGCTCTTGAATTCGATCACCGGGCCGTAATCCACGCGGTCGCGCGGAAACTCAGGCGCGTTTTCAATGGCGTTCTGATCAAGCAATCCGTCTTCGACCAGAGATTCCAGATTGATCAGCAATGGATTTCCGGCAAACGCCGAAAAACACTGGTAAGGTGAATCGCCGTATCCGGTCGGGCCGAGCGGCAACACCTGCCACAAACTCTGCCCGGTCTCTTCCAGAAAATCTATGAATTCATCAGCCGCCGCACCCAAATCGCCGACGCCGAAACGCCCCGGCAACGATGTCGGATGAAGCAAAATCCCACTAGCCCTCGAAAAACTCATCTCAATCTCATCCTCCTGCTCGATCATTTCTTCCGCGACTGTTTCTTTTTCATCGCTCCATTTTGTTTGGCCGCCGGGCCAAACGCTTCGGGTTTGAATCCGCGCGGGGTCAGAAGTTCAAATGTGCCGTCGTGAATCCGCGCCAGATAAAGCCCTTTGTTCATAACCTCGCCGCGCAGGTTGTCGGGGATGTCCACAGCGGCGATGATCCCGTAAATTTTCCGGTCACGATGCGCGCCGAAGAATTTTGGAAACTGTTCGATGGTCCTGAGCATTTGATCAACGCTTTCGCGAGTGAGATGGCTTTTGACTTCGACCAGATAGACTTCGTTGCGCGAGCCGTTGTCGTAAGCCATGACGTCAATTTCAATCGAATGACCGTTCTGCCGGGATTTGGCGCGCAGCGCCACGACATCCATTTTGAAATGATTGCGGAGAATTTTCTCCATCGAAGGAAAAGCCATGCCTTCGGTGAAGCTGCCGAACTTGTTGCCCAACTCGCCGAGTTGTTTGTTGACCTGCTTGATCTGCCTTGCGGACTCTTCTATCTGCTTGTCAGTCTCTCGCTGAGATTTCCTTAGCTCAGCGTAAGCCTCCCGCTGCGACTCCCGCAATTCAGCGGTGGACGAACTCAATTCAGCTATCAGGTCTTTCAATTCCTGATCAGTCATAAACTCTCCTTTCACGCGGCGTGAGGTGATTCTACCACCGCGCGCTTGGGCGCGTAACCGCGTCCGGGAACGGGCGCTCCGTCTTCCCTCTACTGCAATGGCTGCCATTTGGGATGATGCCCTTCGGCTAAAGCTTTCGGATTGCCGCTGGTGTCCGCGACTACGATTTTGTCGCCATCGTCATAAACGAGCAATTTGCTATCGCGCGTCCACTCGTTCGGGACGTTGATCATCATCTCGATTGAGAGTTGAAGCTGCGCGCCGCCCCAGGCGTCCACCAGAAACAGCCTGCCGTAACACAACCCTGTTTCAGAACACGATTGCATCGGATTGAAAATGATGTGACGCCCATCGGGCGACCAGACGGCTTCGATCACCCTGCGCCCGCCTTCGGTTTCAACCGACTCTTCAAACCCGCTCAATTCATAAAGGTTCGTGATTTTGATACGCGCTCCGGTCTCCACGTCAGCGATAAACAGTTCTTCACCGGTTCCAACCGTGTCTTTGAACAACACCCGCTGGCCGTCGGGAGAGACTGACATTTCACCGACGCTGCGGATGGCCGGCGGACGCTGTTTGATAATCGCGCTATATTCGTCAACGGTCAGTTCACGCGCTTCACGCTCTCCGATGATCAGAGCGAACAATCGCGCCGAAGCGTCGGCGTCGAGCGCGTGAATAACGATCGTTTTACCGTCCTGCCCCATTTCCAGACTATCAACAGTGATTCCGGGCTGCATGACCAATTCCCCCGCGCTCGCCACGTTGCCTGTCTGAAGAACGACCTCGAACAGTTGCAGGCCGATTGAGAAATAGAGGCGGCTGCCATCCGCAGCCCAGACGAAATCCTGAATCGTTTCGCCTTCAGGGGCGGCGGCGACAATGCGCTGATTCGTCCCGTCGCTTTGAATCACCCATAGATCGCCCTCGTACAAATAGGCGACATGATGCGCAGGCTTCGGCGAAGGGGTTGGGGCGGGAGTGGCGCTCTTTGCGCTGTTCCGCCCGGACGAGCACGCGGCGTCCAAACAAACGAGCAAGAAAACAGAAAGAGTTAGAAAAGCATTTCTAAAATTCATCTGGGCAAGTTCGACATTGAATTGATAAGCGACAAAGACAACAAATTTGGGCTGGCATGGGATCGAACGTTGTGGGGAATAGGCGGCGACTCATAACGAATACCGAGAGGTATTTACTAAGCCCGCATATTCGCCGAGCGTCAGTGAAAGATCAAGCGGGAAGTTCGCCGGGCCGGTTAGTTGTTTCGGCCCGGATCAATAACGGCGCATGACTTTCGTTTCCGGCGCTTGCGATCCGATTGTGATTCGGCGAAAGCATCGTGTAAACTTGCGCTCGTAGGCGCCTTGGCCGGGTTTCTCCCGGCCAGTCAGGAAAACCAGAAATTAAAGTGAGATGAACCTATGAAGATTATTTCAAAACTCGGCGGCGGCGCGATGATCGCGGCGATGGCGATTTCAGCCATTGGCTGTTCGAAATCGAGCGCGGGCGTCAATACGGCTGGCGCAGCCTCAGCAAACGCGGCGGCTCCGGCTCCATCCCCTACGCAAAACCCTGAAGACAAGATGCCCCGCGTCAGCGTGGAAGAAACAAGGAAGCTGGTTGCGGACGGCAAAGCGATCATCATTGATGTTCGAGGCACTGATTCTTACAAGACGTCGCACATCAAAGGCTCGATTGATTTCCCGTTGACTAAACTGGAGTCGGGCGATCTGAAAGGTCTGCCAAAAGATAAGCGCATCATCGCTTACTGTAGCTGACCGGCTGAACACACGAGCGCCCGTGCGGCGCTGTTGCTTCAGCAGAACGGATTCAAAGACGCCGGCGCATTGCTTGGCGGCGTTCACGCCTGGGAGTCAGCCGGCGGCTTGATGGAAAGCCCTACACCGGCGCCTGAGCCTGCGAAGAAGAAGTGATCCGGCGGACAGGAATCAGCTTTTAGAACAAAGGCCTTCGAGAAAAGACTTTTCTCGAAGGCCTTTTAATTTCCGAATGCAGCGCGTGAATTAGGGTTTGGGATGAAGCGGATCGCTTTGTCAATCGCTTTCCGATCAGCAGCAGGACCGACGCCTGCGCCTATAGATAACTCAACCACCAATCTTTTCGGCGCCGCTTCACCTCCGCGAACCAGCGGCAGAGCGGGTACAGCAGCAGCAACCCAAGAAACCAGAATGCGTAAACCACCCACAACGAAAAGCCCAGATTGCCGGGGTTCGGCGAAGGCCGAGCCAGCAAGCCGACAAACTGCCATCCGATTGGCTGTCCGGCCAAATAACCCGCCAGAATCGCCAGTCCGTGCGCCGCGATCCACTGCCCGATGTAGAAAAAGAACGGCACTCGGCCAAAAGTGATGAAGACGCGCGAAAGCCGTCCTTGCTCCTTCCGCTCAAACTCCATCCGCTCAAAATATGGAAGCGCCAGAATTCCCGCGCCCAGCGTCATCAGCAGAAACAGCAGCGAAGGCGGATACTTCGACACGTTCAGGAAAGAAAGCAGCGTGAAGACCGCATTTTTCTGCACGCTCCATCGGCTGGGATCGCCGTAAAGATTGACAGCCCGCAGCGCAACGAAGCCGATCAACATCCCGCCGCCCAGCTTGAGCAAAAATCGCCGCCGCCGCTCCGGTTCCCATTGGTAAACCGCGCCGAAGCAATAACCGGCGGCCAACACGCCGATCCAGGGAATCAGCGGATAAAGCGCCAACCCGTGAACCGTCGGCGTGAAGAAGATCACTCCCGGCTGATGCAAGATCATCCAGACGGAACCCCAGAATCCAGGCCCAGCCGCGCCGGGAGCAGGCGGCGCGACTCGAATCGGATCCAGCGCGTTGTGCAGCGCAATCATCGCAATGCTGGCGGCGGCGACAGCGCGCAGCGGCAGATGAATCAATCCCGCCAGCGCGATCATCGAAACGCCGATCACCCAGATCACCTGCAACATCAGCGCGAAATGAAAATCCACATTGAACCAGACGATGACCCGAATGACGGTGAATTCCAGCAGGATCAGCCATAGCCCGCGCGTGATCAGAAACTTCGACAACTCCGTTTTGCTTTTGCCGCGCGCGCCTTGCAGAAACGCGCCCGTCCCGGCCAGAAACACGAACACCGGCGCGCAAAAGTGCGTGATCCAGCGCGTGAAGAAAAGCAGCGTGTTGGTTCTGGTGAAGTCCGATGGATCGAAACTCAGCGCATCACGATGGACGAAATCGCGCGTGTGATCCAGCAGCATTATCACCATCACGACGCCGCGCAGCAGATCAACAGCGTTGACGCGCCGCCTGGTGAGTGTGGCCGCGGTGTTGTCGCCAACTGACGTAGCAGGAAACTCTGCAGTAGCTTTCATAGCCGCATAGACAGACGCTGGCATCAGGCCCTCATTTTTTTATACGTGGCCAGACAGCGCTCCGCCGTCTCCAGCGAAGAGAAGCGGCTGCCTTCCTGTTCCATCAGGTAATACTCCGCGCCGCCTTTGGCTTCGGCGGCGGCGAAGATTTTCTTCCACGGCGCGTCGCCTTCGGCAAACAGCACGCGGTAGCCTTTGTCCGCTTTGCCCTCGCCCCCCGTCCAGTCTTTGAGGTGAAGCGAGCGGATGCGGCCCGGATTGGCGTTGATCCACGCGACCGGATCGTAACCCGCTTCGACGCAGGTGCCGACGTCGAGTTGCAGCGTCACGTCTTTGGGCGTGTTGGCGGCGAGGATTTCCATCGGGCGTTTGCCGTCAATCGCCACAAACTCCGACTTGTGATTGTGGAATCCGGCGCGCATCCCCAGCGGTTTCAGTTTCTCGTGCGCCGCTGTAAGTTTCTCGGCGACTCCCTTCCATCCGTCCAGCCCCTCCACACGTCCGGCGCTGGCCATCACCAGCGTCTTCGAGCCGATGATCTGATTCAGTTCGATGGCTTTCGGCAGGTTTTCCGGCGTGAAGGTGTTCGCGCTGTTGTGCGTCGAAAGACATTTGATTTTCAGTTCGTCCAGAAGCTTGCGGACTTCTTTGGCGTACTCGGTCGTCCACTGCGTATACGGCGAATAGAATTCGACGACCTCGTAGCCCAGCCTCGCGACGGCGCGCACCGTGCCCATCAGGTCTTTCTGAAGCTCATCGCGCACGGCGTAAAGTTCGATGCCGATGGGCACGCGCCTGGCGGCAAACGCCGGAAGCGTCCCCAACGCGAGCGACGCGGAAGCCGCGCCGGTCAATGTCAAAAACGAACGACGGGAAAGCGAAGCGTAAGATGTCATTTGATCGTTCTCCTATGATGAATGTTAATTGTGTTCGGAAAACTCGTTTTTTCCATAATCTCTCTTCATTGCCCCGGCTACCCTATTGCTCGATCAACCGGTAACTCACGAAAGCTAACTGGCGGCTGTCGGGCGCCCACGAAGGCACGTTGATCGTGCCCTGCCCGCCGAAGAGTTTGGCCAGGACTTGAATCTCGCCTCCGCTCGCCGGCATCAGCCTCAGCGTTACGTCTTTGTTCGCCGGGTGGCCCTTCACGTCTTTTTCGTACGAGAGAAAGACCAGCCACTTGCCGTCGGGCGAAGGATGCGCGAACCAGTTGTTGTATTCGTCATTGGTGATCTGCGTCTGCTCGCCGCCGTCGGTTCGCATCCGCCAGATTTGCATTAATCCGGTTCGCTCCGAATTGAAATAGATGTAATGGCCGTCGTGCGAATAATCGGGGCCGTCGTCCAGGCCCGCAGCCGTCGTCAATCGCTTCTCTTCGCCGCCCGACACAGGGATGGTGTAGATGTCGTATTCGCCGTTCCGCTCAGCGCAATAGGCCAGCGTCTTGCCGTCCGGCGACCAGCCATGCCAGTAGGACGGGGCGAGTTGCGTGACGCGGCGCGGCAATCCTCCGGCGATCGGCAAAATGTAGATCAGCGATTTGCGATGCTCCTGCGACTGGTCGCTGATGGCCAGCAGCGTTCCGTCCGGCGAGATGCCGTGATCGTTGTTGCAGCGAATGGCGAATTTGGTGTCGAGCGGCTGCGGTTCGCCACCCGTGACCGGCAGCTTGTAAATCCGCCCGCTCTGATTGAAGAGGAAATATTTTCCGTCGCGCGACCAGTTGGGCGCTTCGAAATGCGCGCGCGCGGTGTAGACCACACGGCGATCTTTGGAGGCGATGGAGATTGTTTCCAGCGCGCTTTCCAGAATCGGGCGCGGGCGCTGTTTAATTTCAATGTTCGAGAAAACGGCTTTTTCAATGACGTTGTTATCGTGCGCGTCAATGCCAGAGTTCTTGTCGGACAGGCCGAGCGTTCTCACCTGCGATGCGGGCGGTTTGATTGACAGCAGTCCGCAGCACACAAACAACAGCAATGCGCCAATGATTGGTTTCATAGCAGGACTCGCTTTCACAATTGTTTTCGGTAATGCGATGAAAGTTTATCTGTGTCTACGCGCATCCGCGAGTTCTGTCAACCTCGCTGGCTTCTTTCCGCCCGATCCCTATTTTGAGAGTTCTTTTTCCAGATAGATCATCTGCCCGATGTGATGGTGAAAATGCGCGGCGCAGCGAAGGAAGATGCTGAAGCGGTCTTTGCTGGACTCGGCGCCTACCGCTTCGTACCGTGTTGACCACGCCTCGGATGTCTGCGCCTCAATCGTCGAGACCACCATCTCCACCGCTTCATCCAGCCGCTTCAGAACTTCTGCTTTCGGCGGACGGGCGCTCTCCGTGAACTCACGCTCCCGATCACGCACATACCCCGTCTGCGCGATCTGCGTTCCGATGTAGTAGTTTAAATTACCGATCAGATGCAGTGTCAGATGCCCGAAACTATTTCCATAAGGATAGGGTTTCGTCCAGAACTGCTCTTCCGAAAGGTTCTCGGCAAGAGCGCTGACTCGCCGGTAAAAATCTCGATAGGCGAAAATGAAAGCATTGGCGATGGTGTCGGATAGATTATTCATTTCATTTGACCTCCCATAAGTTTTGAATACGTCGTAAACGGAGTTGTTTGACATTTTTCTGTCCCGCATTTTCTGTTAAAGACCACCCAAAACAGAAGCCTTCAGAACGACAGCGCGCCTGCTTCTTTATTTGCACGCGCCGCTCGCCGCGTATATTCAAGTTCATTCAGTTCAATGTAAATAGCCGCTGTTACGCGTGTGAATATAAAACTGTTGACATACGACAAGTGGAGCGATAGCCTTCGCCCGTCCTTAGCTTTAATAGAAGAAATAGCCGATCTTTTTTCACTGACCATTTGTTTTATCGGGCGTCAATGATACGCGCGGTTGTCCCAACGTAGTTTCCTCGCCGGGAAGCGCCAGTCGGCTTCCCAAAAACAAAACCTGACACCCTGTCACGCAGGGCATCTGACCGAAGCGCTTTGCCGATTCACTTTGCCGAGCTGGGAGTACCGATGTTTGGTCAAACAAGAGAAGACGGAGCCAAAAGCGCCGAGGCGCGCGGCCAAAGAGAAAATACCGCCAATCACAAGAACGAGGGCAATGCCGCTTCGCCCTTCAACGCTCCTGCCATCTCACTGCCCAAAGGCGGCGGCGCGATTCGAGGCGTTGGAGAAAAGTTCGCAGCCAATCCGGTTACCGGCGCCGGTTCGATGAGCGTTCCCATCGCCGTTTCGCCCGGACGTTCCGGGTTCGGCCCGCAGCTTTCTCTTTCGTATGATTCAGGCGCGGGCAATGGGCCATTCGGATTCGGCTGGAGCCTGTCGCTGCCCGCTATCACCAGAAAAACCGACAAGGGATTGCCGCGATACGACGACGCCGAAGATTCGGATGTCTTCATTCTTTCAGGCTCGGAAGACCTCGCGCCGGTTCTCGCCCCGGACGGCAGCCGGTTTGAAGACACGGCCACCGCGCCGGATTACAAAATCCATCGCTACCGCCCGCGCATCGAAGGGCTGTTCGCCCGCATCGAGCGCTGGACGCACAAAACCACCGGGGACATTCACTGGCGCTCGATTTCAAAAGACAACCTGCTGACGATTTACGGCAAAGACCAGGAATCGCGCATCGCCGATCCCCAGGACAGCCGCCGCGTCTTCAGTTGGCTGATCTGCGAATCGCGCGATGACAAAGGCGACGGCATCGTATACGAATACGTCGCGGAGAACGCGGCCAATGTTGATCCGGCGCAGGCCAACGAACGAAATCGTGGCGACGGCGAAAGTCCGCTCCGCAAGGCTAATCGCTACCTCAAACGCATTCGCTACGGCGCCGGGACTTCGCTGCTCGACGGCGGCGGCAAACGCCCGGCGTTTCTATCCGGCGATCTGCGAAACAACGCCGGTTGGATGTTTGAGGCGGTCTTCGATTACGGAGATGAGCATTACAATGAACTGCCGGAGGACAATCAGAAACGTAGGTTCGTCGAAGCTTCACTGGACAAGGCCAAAGCGAAACTCTGGCCGGTTCGCGCCGACGCGTTCTCGTCCTACCGTTCGGGTTTTGAAGTCAGAACGTACCGCCTGTGTCATCGCGTTTTGATGTTCCATCACTTCCGGCAGGAACTCGGCGTTGACGATTACCTGGTTCGCTCGACCGAATTTCAATTCGACCAGACGCCGATTGCGTCGTTCATCACGTCGGTCGCGCAATCGGGCTACGTCAGGCAGGACGATGGCAGATGGCTGAAAAAATCGCTTCCGCCTGTGGAGTTCAAATACAGCGAGGCGGTGATCGAAGAGAAAGTCCGCGAGATGGACGCCGAGAGCCTCGAAAATCTTCCATCCGGTCTCGATGGCGGCTATCAATGGATAGACCTCGACGGCGACGGACTCGGAGGCGTTTTGACCGAGCAGGCGGACGCGTGGTTTTACAAACGCAATCTCAGCCCCCGGAACCGTGTAATCGAAGACGGAGCCGCGCGCGCAATCGCCAAGCTGGCGCCAGTTGAAACCATTGCAGCATTACCATCTTTCAAAAACATCAACAGCGGGATGCAATTTCTCGATCTCGCCGGAGACGGGCGGCCCGATCTGGCGCAATTCGACGGCCCTGCGCCGGGGTTTTACGAACACGCGGAAGACGGCGAATGGACGCCGCATCGCCCGTTCACTTCGTTGCCCAGCGTCAACTGGCGCGATCCCAATTTGAGATTCATTGACCTGACCGGCGATGGGCGCGCCGACGTTCTGATTTCCGAAGACGGCGTTTTCACGTGGCATCGTTCGCTGGCCGAAGCGGGCTTCGGCGCGGGCGAACGCGCCGCGCAGCCTTTCGATGAAGAGCGAGGCCCGCGACTGGTTTTCGCCGACGGCGCGCAATCGGTCTATCTGGCCGATCTGTCCGGCGACGGTTTGACCGACATCGTGCGCATTCGCAACGGCGAGGTTTGCTACTGGCCGAATCTGGGTTACGGGCGTTTCGGCGCGAAAGTGACGATGGACAATTCGCCGCAGTTCGACCGCCCCGACCAGTTCGATCAGCGGCGCATTCGGCTCTCCGACATTGACGGTTCGGGCGTGACCGACATCATTTACCTGCACAGCGACGGAGTCCGTCTCTACTTCAATCAATCGGGCAACAGTTGGAGCGAAGCGAAGCGGCTGACGGTTTTTCCGCCGACGGACAGCCTCACGTCAGTCGCGGCGGTTGATCTGCTCGGTAACGGCACGGCGTGTCTGGTCTGGTCTTCGCCACTCGCCGCGCGGCGTCCGATGTTTTATGTTGATTTGATGGGCGGGCAGAAACCGCATCTGCTGATTTCGTCCAGAAACAATCTGGGCGCCGAAACCCGGGCGCATTACGCGCCCTCCACGAAGTTTTATCTTGAAGACAAATACGCCGGGAATCCCTGGATCACGAAATTGCCCTTCCCCGTTCACGTCATCGAGCGGGTGGAAACTCACGACCACATCAGCGGCAATCGCTTCGTCACGACATACGCTTACCATCACGGATATTTCGACGGCGAGGAGCGCGAGTTTCGCGGCTTCGGAATGGTCGAACAGCGCGACACCGAAGAACTGGCCGCGCTGACCGCCGTTGGCGAATTGCCCGCCGCCTCGAACCTCGATCCCGCATCGCACACGCCGCCGGTTTTGACGCGCACCTGGTTTCACACCGGCGCGTTCGTTGGTGAACAACGCATCTCCCGGCAGTTCGAGCGCGAGTATTACCGCGAAGGCGACGCGAGCGAGAAGCTCGCCGGACTCGGCGATGAACAACTGCGCGCGCAATCGCTCGACGACACCGCCTTGCCGAACACGCTGCTCCGCGCCGACGGCTCGCGCATCCCGTACTCGCTGACATCCGAAGAAATGTTGGAGGCCTGCCGCTCGCTCAAAGGCTCGATCCTGCGGCAGGAGGTTTATGCGCTCGACGGCTCGGACAAGGCGGATCGCCCTTACACCGTTTCCGAGCGCAACTACACCATCGAACTGCTGCAACCACGCGCCGGCAACGAACACGCAGTTTTCTTCACCCACGCTCGCGAGCAACTGGATTTTCATTACGAACGCGTGTTGGCGGACGTGAACGACGTGAAGCGCGCCGACCCGCGCGTCAGCCACGCGATGACGCTGGAAGTTGACGCCTTCGGCAACGCGCTGCGCGCGCTGGCCATCGCTTACCGGCGGCGCGAATTGCCGGGCGTTGACGCGCCGGAGCAGAAAGAGACGCACATCACTCTGGCCGCAAACAGCTTCGCCAATCGCCCGAACGAAACAGACTGGTATCGCGTCGGCGCGCCGGTGGAAACGCGCAGCTACGAAATCGTCAAGCCGCCTGAGCCGAAAATCGCCGACACCCGCGTCATCCCGTTCAGCTTCGAGACGATGGAGAAACTCGCGGCAGACCTTTTCCCCTCCGACAAACCGGAGCCTGACGCCGGTAAGCTCTGGCCATACGAAAAATGGGATTGGCGCGGCAATTTGAATAACGCGCCGGCTGAAACGCGGCTGCGATTGATCGAGCGCGTCCGCACGCTTTATCGCAAAGACGATTTGACCGCGCTCGCGCCGCTCGGCGTGGTCGAATCGCTGGCGCTGCCGGGCGAGGTTTACAAACTGGCGCTCACGCCCGCGCTGCTCTCCGGCGTCTTCAAACGCAAACAGGACGGACAGCCGCCGGAAGATTTGCTGCCGAACCCGGCGCCGCTGCTCGAAGGCGCAGGGCCGGATCAGGGCGGCTACGTTGCAATTGACGGCGCGTGGTGGATTCCGTCGGGCCGCGGGTTTTTCGACGGGGCCGCCAACACCGCCAACCCGGCACTGACCGCCGCGCAGGAGTTCGACACGGCTCGCCGGAATTTCTTTCTGCCACGAAAATTCACCGATCCGTTTGGCCGCAGAACTCTGAGCGATTACGACGCGCATCGTTTACTGGTCATCCGCACTCAGGACGCGATTGGGAACACCGTCGAATCCGCCAACGATTACCGCGTCCTGCAACCCAGACTCATCACCGATCCGAACCGCAACCGTGCGGAAGCTGCGTTCGACGCGCTGGGCCTGCTGGTGGCTACGGCGGCGCGCGGCAAAGACGGACAGAACCTGGGCGACCTGCTCGAAGGCTTCGACGCCGACCCGCCGCTTGCGGCGTTGCAAAGCTTCATCGCCGATCCGCAAGGGCAGGCCGCTTCGCTGCTGGGCAAAGCCACCACGCGCATCGTCTACGACCCGGACAGATTTCTTCGCTGCGGCCAGCCGCCGTTCGCCTCCACGCTGGCGCGCGAAACGCATTTCTTCGATCCGGGCGGCGCGCAGCCGAAAATCCAAATCAGCTTTTCTTACTCCGACGGTTTCGGGCGAGTGATTCAGAAGAAGATTCAAGCCGAAGCGGGAAAGGCTCCGCAGCGGCAAGCCGACGCGCTGACGCCAAGCGGCGACACACGACCGGGCGAACTGATCCGCGACGCAAACCTCAAGCCCGTGCAAGCCGACACGCCGCGCCGCTGGGTCGGATCGGGCCGCACGGTCTTCAACAACAAAGGCAAACCGGCGCGCCAGTACGAACCGTTTTTCAGCGCGACTCATCTTTATGAAGAAGAACGCGAGATGACCGACACCGGCGTCAGCGCCGTGCTGTTTTACGATCCGGTCGAGCGCGTCGTCGCCACGCTGCATCCGAACCACACTTACGAAAAGGTCGTGTTCGACGCGTGGCTACAAAAAACGTTTGACGTGAACGACACCGCCGCTCCGAACGGCGCCGAAACCGGCGACCCGCGCACGGACGAAGACATCAAGGGTTACGTGGCCGGATATTTCAAGACGCAGCCGAACGGCTGGCAGACCTGGCGCGCCGCGCGCATCGGCAATCAACTGGGCGAGGCCGAACGCGACGCCGCGCAAAAAGCCGTAGCGCACGCCAACACTCCATCCATCGCGCATCTCGATTCGCTTGGCCGGACGTTCCTGACCATCGCCGACAACGGCCCCGATCCCGCGCAACCCGGCAAGCGGCTGCTCTTCGCCACACGCGTCCTGTTCGACATCGAAGGCAATCAGCGCGAAGTACGCGACGCCAAAGACCGCGCAGTGATGCGCTACGATTACGACATGCTCAGCGTCCGCATTCATCAATCAAGTATGGAAGCGGGAGAACGATGGATGTTGAACGACGCGACGGGCAAACCGATTCGCGCGTGGGACAGCCGCCGTCTCATTCGGCGGATGACTTACGATGAATTGCGGCGGCCCGTCGCGCTGTTCGTCACTGAAAACGGCGTTGAGCGGCTGGCCGAGCGAACTGTTTACGGCGAAAGCATCGGCGACGCCAACAACCATCGAACGCGCGTCCATCAGGTTTTCGACGGCGCAGGCGTCGTGACCAGCGAAGCTTACGATTTCAAAGGCAACCTGCTGGGCGCCAAGCGCGAACTGCTGCCTATTTCCATTTCGAAGCAGGCCGTAAACTGGCAGATCAATCACATCCCGAATGACGGCGCGTTCACCAGCGTCACAACTTACGATGCGCTCAACCGCCCGCTGACCGTGACGACGCCGGATAACAGCGTCTATCGTCCCACGTTCAACGAAGCCAACCTGCTCGATAAGGTTGAAATAAATCTGCGCGGCGAGAAGCAAAACGGCGAACTGAAATGGACGGCGTTCGTCGCCAACATCAATTACAACGCCAAAGGCCAGCGCGAACTGATCGCTTACGGCGCAGGCGCACAGACCGCTTACGATTACGACCCACTGACCTTCCGCCTGGCGAAGCTGACGACGACGCGCCCGGACAATCCCGACGCCGCCGCTTCGCAGTTATTCAAGAACGCGGCGACTGTTCAAGACCTGCGTTACACCTACGACCCGGCGGGCAACATCACACGCATCGAAGACGCGGCGCTCAAAACAATCGTTCACGATGGCGAACAGGTCGAACCGGTTTGCGATTACACCTATGACGCCATCTACCGGCTGATCGAAGCTCACGGGCGCGAACACATCGGGCAGACCGCGTTCGATTTCAACCCGCCTAACGGCAGGCGCCGCGACTTTCCGTTTTTCGGGACGCGGGCGAACCCGAACGACCCGCAGGCGATGCGCAATTACACCGAGCGTTACGAGTACGACGAAGCCGGCAATTTCGTGTTGCTGCTCCACGCCTTCAACGGAGGCGGCTGGAAGCGCAGCTACGATTACGAGGAAATCAGCCAGCTCGAACCAGCCAAAGTGAGCAACCGTCTGACGCGCACGACCACCGCCGGTTTCACCGAAACCTGCAATTACAAAGACGCGCAGGGCGCCGACGTTCACGGCTGCATAACGGCCATCAACTCGATGAAGCTGGACTGGGATTTTGAAGACCAGTTGCAGCGCGTGGATTTGGGCGGAGGCGGCGCGGCCTATTACATCTACGACGCAAGCGGGCAACGCGTACGCAAAGTGATCGAGACGCAGGGCGGAGCGCGCAAGGAAGAGCGCATCTATCTCGGCGGCTTCGAGGTTTATCGTGAATACGACGGCGGCGGAGTGAACGCGAAGCTGGAGCGCGAGACGTTGCGCGTGATGGACGACAAGCAATGCATCGCAATGGTCGAGACGAAAACGATTGAGAACGGCGGGGCGGTCAATCCACCGGCGCCGCTTCAACGCTACCAGATCGGCAATCATCTCGGCTCAGCCAGCCTGGAGTTGGATGAAAGCGCCGCGCTGATCTCGTTCGAGGAATATCACCCTTACGGCGCGACGGCGTTTCAAGCCGGACGCAGCGCGGCTGAAGTCAGCCTGAAGCGATACCGCTATACGGGCAAGGAGCGCGATGAGGAAACGGGGCTGTATTACTACGGCGCGCGGTATTACGCGCCGTGGTTCGGACGCTGGGTCTCGGTAGATCCGAAAATCGTCAAGTACGTCAATGGCTACCACTATGCGTCCGGCAATCCCGTCGTTTTGTATGATCCCGATGGCCGGGACGTCAGGCTGAGCGTGGACCAGCAAAATCACACGATCACGTTTTCAACCACGATCCACTTCTTCGGGACGGCGCAAGAAATCAGGCAAATGCGGCCCGTGGCGCAAAGGGCTGAAAGGTTCTTCGCCAATCCCAGGATTGAAACTGAAAGCGAGACGCGTGCCCGGTTCAGCGGTCAGCCGGCCCAAGGCGCCGCCAGACAGCCTGCCTTCACCGACAGCAGCGGGACACAGTGGACGGTCAGGTTCGACGTCCGTTATCAATTCCACGACGTTGCGAGCGTGCCCCCGCCTGTCACTTACCAGTCCGCTCAACAAGCCCCTAACGCCTTCGTCAATAATTTCTCCGCGACTGAGCAAACGTTGCAGCGATCAGTTGGCTACCGGGCAGGAGACAATGTTTTGACGCTCGCACCACAACGAGGCAGCGTCGGAGGCGTGGTCGGATTGTTCAGCTCTTCAGACACGGCCTTTCCAGTCTTCAACAGGCCGCACAGCAGAATGGTGGGGCAGATTTCGAGATCGAGTCCGTTCGACCGCGACAAGGCTTTTGAAGCCCTGGTTCACGAATCGGGTCACATGCTTGGTTTTGATGAGAGATACCAGGACTTTGGGATTCTTTCCCAGCCCCATCAAGGATTCAATTTTGACTTCATGTCCGCAGCATCTGGCAGATCGGAAGTCACCATGCACCCGGCCCACATTGAAGCCGCCGCTCAATTCGGCGTAGCAGTGGCAGGCGGCAGAAATCTCACGGATCAGGTGATCAGGGGAATCCAGGTGGATGACACTGGAACTGGGGGAAACATCCAGCAATACGATGCCAGCGGCCAAGTCATCACAGCCTATCAGAACAGACAAACGCAGTTGTCCAATGAACTCATTCCGCACTTCAATGCCAGCGTAACCGGAGTTTTGCCACCGACGCATCCTTCCAGGCGGCTGCCTCAGGATTACGAATGCGTGCCGATGCGCGGGGGCAGGAGAATGATTCCAGCGTTGTGAAAAACAATCGTTGAGAGAGCTATCCGAAGAAAAGAGGAGTATGCCCTATGAATCCTATTCAACCACCGATCAAACGTGGCGAGCGAAGCGCCGCCGTCGTCAACCTGCAAGACGCGCTGCTGGCGCTGCTCAAGTTGGGGCAGATCACCAGCGACCAGACGGCGATCTCCGATCTCACGGCAAGAGTGCGTGAAGAGCGTGCGAATCAGGTCTTCAAGGATGGGACGGGAAAGACCGTCGCTATCTTTCAGGAACGGTGGCGATTGAACACCACCGGCGATGTGGACGCCTCAACAGCGGACACGCTCAATAAAATCCTGAAAGAGTTGGGCGCATTCGATCCGCAACCAGCGCCGTCGGTCGAACCTCCGCGCGCGGTGAGCGGTCGCGTCACGCGCAGCGACGGCCAGCCGCTCGCCGGGGCGACGGTTCGCGCGTTTCACTTCAACGCCTCGACGGACGGGCGCGGCGCGGTTCGACTGGGCCAGGACATCACCGACAGCGAAGGTCTTTACACCATTCGATACGATCCGCTGCCGGGCGCGAGCAACGTCAATCTGAGCGTCGCCGTTCTGGATGAATCGGGCAAGACGGCGCAAACGTCCGAAGTCGTCCGCGACGCCAGGCCGCTGACGGTGATTGACCTCGTTGCGCCTTCCGTCGAAGCGCCTGCGGCCACGAGGTTGGTCGAAGGCCGCGTCCTGTTCGATCACGGGCTGCCCGCGTCCGGCGTCACGCTGCGCCTTTATCGCCTGGGCTTCGGCGGCGTCGAAGGCGAGACGCGTCTGGGCGAGACCACGACGCGCGAACACGGCCTGTATTCCCTGCCCTACGATCCGGGCGGCAAGCCCGCCAACATCGAAGTGCGTGTGGTGGACGCCGCAGGCAAAGAGACGCCGCTTTCAAAGGCCATGCTCGGCGCGGATGAAAAGGAAGTGTTGAATCTTGTCGCGCCCACTGCGGCCAAGCCGTTGGCGGCGGAATTCACGCGACTGGCCGGCGCCCTGCAACCGCACGTCGGCGACTTGAACCGGCTGGCGAGCGCGCGCGAGAACGCCGACCGGCAGGATTTGACGCTGTTGCACGAAGCGTCAGGCTGGGACGCGCGGCTGATCGCGCTGGCGGCGACTGCGACGAAACTCAGCGCGGCGAATGAAACCGGTATGGCTCCTGATGCGCTCTACGGGCTGCTGCGCGCGGGGCTGCCCAGCGACAAGCAACAATTGGCGCGGGTGAGCGGCGAGGCATTCGACCTGGCGATGAGCAAAGCCAAAAAAGCGGGCATCGTCAATCTGAGCGATCAGCAGGCGGCGCAGGCGAAGACAGCGTTCGATAATTTCAAGGTCAACACGCGACTGGCCGCGCAGGCGCCCGGATCGCGCGCGACTTACGGCGATATGCTCAAGCGGCTCGATCTGAGCGACAGCGACCAGAAGAAATTCGCGGCGCTCTATCTGAATCATCGTGGCGACGCGGCGGAGTTGTGGCGGAAAGCGAACGAAGCGGGACTGGGCGCCATCGTCCCCAGGTTGCAGACGCAGGGCAAGCTGGCGTTTCTGACCGTCAACAATCCCGCGCTGACGGCGCAACTGCAAAACGAGCTTGGCGACGGCGCGCCGGCGCAATTAGTGGACAAAGACCTTTACGACAAGCAGGCGTGGATGACCCGGATCAACACGATGACGGGCAACGACCCGCAAAGGCTGGCGGCGTTCATCCCGCCCGCTTACGCCGACGCCGAAAACCCGCTGGACGCTTACGCCGACGATATGGCGCGCAAGGTGCGCGTCAGTTTTCCCACTCAGGTGATGGGGCGCATGATCGAGAAAGGAGAAATGCCGCTGGAAGCCGGGCAGCCCGCCGCAGTCGGCGCTTTCTTCAAAAACGCCGGCGCCAAAGATTTCAAACTTGGGCAAACCCCGATTGATCAATTCGTCAAAGCGAATCCCGACGTGTTCAACGGCGTCGCGGCGGATCAGGTCGCAACCGTCACTCAGAGCGTGAAGACGCTGCATCGCGTCCAGCAAATCACGCCGAGCAATGAAGCCATGCAGGTCTTGATGAAAGAAGGTCTGACTTCGGCCCAGGACATCGTGGCGTTTCCGTTCGAGGCTTTCCTGGATCGCTACGCGCATCTGTTCCCTTCGCGCGAACAGGCCGAGCTGGTTTATCGCAAGGCCGAGCAGGTGAGCAACGTCACGTATAACCTGTTCACCATTGCCAGTGAATTGGACAGCGCGCCACCGGTGTTCGCCACCTCACCTTCGGCTGAAGCGCGAGCGAGCGCGAAGAACGAATTGATCAAACATTTTCCGACGATGGAAAGCCTGTTCGGCTCACTGGATTTCTGCGAATGCGAGCATTGCCGCACGGTGCTCAGCCCGGCGGCCTATTTCGTTGACCTGCTGCAATTCCTGGACACCGAGCCGAAAGTCTGGGCGAACACGATGAAGATTTGGGAGAACGAGCACGGCGGCGCGCCGTATCCCTTCAAGAATCCGGCGGCCTTCAACGGCTTTCTGACGAAGTGGCGCAACGATCATCCAGGCGCGCCCGATCCCGACACGAAAAAGACGCCGTATCAGATATTGATCGAACGCCGCCCCGACCTGCCGAACATCCAACTCACCTGCGAGAACACGAACACGGCGCTGCCACACATTGACATCGTCAACGAAATTCTTGAGTACTACGTCGCCAACAACACGCTGAAGGCCGACGCCGCGCGCGACACCGGCGACGCGACGACAGCGGAATTGCTGGCCGAACCTCAGAACATATTGCCCGCCGCATACGACGCGCTGCTTAAAGCGCGGTATCCGCTCACGCTGCCGTTCGATCTCTGGCTCGAAACTGTGCGGCAGTTCTGCGACTACTTTGAAACGCCGTTGTGGCAGGTGTTGGAGACATTCCGCGCCAGCGATGCCCTGTTCGCGCCGGCGCAAACTTATGACCGCGCCGCCGTCTTCGCCGAATCCCTGGGACTGTCGCCCGCCGAGTACGCCATCTTCATCGCCCCGAACCCGCTGCCCACGTGGTTTGAACTTTACGGTTACAAAACCGAAGGCGAAGCGACGACAATCCTTGAGGTTGAAGGTCAGCGCGTTGACCTGAATTCTGCCAAAGCGCTCTCGCGGCGGCTTGGTGTGAGTTACAAGGAACTGGTGGAGATTGTCCGCGCAGGCTTCGTCAACCCGAAGCTGGAAGCGCTGGTCGTGCTGCGCAAGCTGGGCATCGAGACCAGCGATGTTTTCTTCTACACGCGACATGCGCATCTGCTCGCCGAAGACGAGAGCAAGATGCCGGATGAAGACAAACAGCGTCTGGCCGAAGTGAAAGCGTTCGAGCAGCGGCTGGACGCGTTTACGAAGCAATACGAGGCCGCCGGCTTCAACGCGCGAACGTGGCTGCAAACGGCGATTGCGGACAAGGCCTTCGATGAAATTCTTGTCCTGGCCGACACCGACGCAAGCTGCAACTTCGACAAGACCACGCTCCAATACGCGAACGGCGACAAGGCCGGCGCGATGGACTTTCTCAGGATCAACCTCTTCGTCCGGCTGTGGCGCAAGCTGGGTTGGAGCATCGAAGAGACCGACCGCGCGCTGCAAGCCTTCATGCCGAAGAACGCGCCTTTCGATCAGGCCAATCTGAACAAGGCTCCGCTGAAGTCGGCGTTGATTTATCTCGCCCACCTGAAGTCGCTGGAATCGCAGTTGCGAGTCGGCAGGAACGCGCGGTTGAAGCTGCTGACGCTGTGGTCGCCATTGCCGACGACGGGCGCGAATCCGCTTTACGCGCAGTTATTCCTGACGCGCAGCGCGCTGAAGAACGACGCCGTGTTCGATCACCCGCTCGGCCAATATCTGACGCAGGCCGGATTGCTGATCAAAGATCATCTGCTGGCGTTGCAGAGCGCGCTGGGGCTGACGGCGGACGAGATTGGACGCATCCTGAAAGAAGACGGCCAGCAAACGGCCACCGCGCCGCTGACGCTGGGCAACGCTTCGTTGCTCTATCGTTACGGATTGCTGGCGAAGGCGCTCAAGCTTTCGGTCGCCGACCTGATCGCGTTGAAACAGTTGTCCGGCCTCGATCCGTTCAAACCGCTCGGCGCCGAACCGCTGGCGCAGTTGGAGGATGACCATCCGTTCACGCAGTCGCTTCGATTCGTCGAAGTGGCCGCGATGGTAAGAGACAGCGGGCTGAATGCCGCCGACCTGGGTTATCTGTTGCGCCATCGTTTCGACCCGGCGGGCAAATACCGGCCCGACGCCGAGGCGATGTTGACGCTGACAAAATCGCTGGCCGAAGGCATTCGCAACATCCGCGCCGAACACGCCGCGCCCGCCGATCCGGGCGCGATGAGCGACGACGCGCTGCGGCAGAAACTGGGCCTCGCGCTGCCGCCGGACGTGGTCGAAAAATTGTTTGCGATGATGACGGGCACGGCTGAGTTCACTGCGACATTGAGCGGCGTCGCGCCAGCCGGCAAACTCGACCCGGCGGCGTTCGCCGGGTCGGATGTCATCCGCCAGGTCAATTACAACGAAACGCGGCAGGAGCAGAAGCTCACCGCGCGCGGCGTTTTGTTCGACGCGCAAAAGAATCAGCTCAAGGCGCAATTCCCCGGCGACACGGTCAGCAAGCTGCTGGACGCGGCGCAGGCGCAGGCTCGCGCGTTCTTCGACAAAAATTTGTTGAAGCAGCCGTTGAACCCGACGGCTACGACGGGCTTTCTGGAAGCGGCTGACTTCCCCAAACTGTTCGAGCCGATTCCGGCCATCGGCGATGAATTGACTGAAGATCAGAAGAAAGCGGCGAGAAAGGCGAATGAAGAAAAGATGCGCGAGAAGCGCGCGCGGCTGACGGCGACGTTCCTGCCGTTCCTGCAACAACGGCTCATCCGCCAACTGGTCGCGCAAACGATGACGGCGGCGACAGGCGCGGACGCCGCTTTGATCGAAGCGCTCGTCACCGACAGCAAACTGCTCGCCGATCCGACGCAGAACACAAAGCCATTGCTGGACGCTTTCACGGCAACCGGCGAGCGCGGCGTCAGCGCGACTTTCTTCGCGTCAGTTGACGGCGGCGATCCACCGCTGGCGAGTCTGGTCTTCGCCGATGTTGACACCGCGTTGAAAGGCGGCGATGGCAATCAACTCAAACCGCCCGGCGCGAACAGCGCGCGCTTCGAGGGCTATCTTGAAGTTCCGGCGCCTGGGGCCTATCGCTTCCACGTCGTCCTGGACAAAAAAGACGCCGAGGCTGAGTTGCGATTCGCGCATTTGCCGGAGCCGCTGCTGAGCGACGTCGCGGCCAGCGACAACGCCGAGATCAGCGAATTTCTGGAATTGAAACCCGGCGCGCCTTACCGCTTCACGCTCGATTTGCGCAAGCTGAATGGCGGCGACGCTCGCTTGCTGGTTCAAGGCGAGACGATGCCCAAAGACGGATTGGCGCGATTGACGCTGAGCGCCGAAAGCGTGGTCGAACGCAGCCGCCGCGCCCAGACGCTGCTCGCCAAAGCCCTGCAATTGATTCAGGCGCTCGGACTGAACGAGCGCGAACTGCGATACGTCCTCGCAAACCCCGGCGACTTCGACGGCGTGTCGCTGAGCGCATTGCCGACGCGTGAGAGCGACGACGCGCCCGATAAGGCCGCCACGCTGTTCAAACAATTTCTGCGGCTGGCGGCATACGCGCGGCTGAAACGCGATCTGGCCGGAGGCGGCGACGATCTGATCGGCGTCTTCGAGGCGAAGACGCTCGACGACGTTTACGCGCTGGTGGCGCAGACGACGCGACGCGAGAAAGACGCGGTCAAAGCGGCGGCTGAGGCGTTGTTCGCGGCGCCGTCTTTCACCAACGAACAAACGCTGGAGCGATTGTGGCGGGCGTTGCAGGTCGTCGAAACATTCGGCGCGCCCATCGCCTCAATCGTCGAGTGGACAAAAATCGTGAGCGCCGCCGCGAACGTCGGCGAGCGGTTCCGCATTGCGCGCGATTTGAAAGACAGCGTCAAGGCGCGTTTCGAGCCGGACGCCTGGCAGCGCGTCGCGCAACCCATCTTCGACAAGCTGCGCCAGCGGCAGCGCGACGCCCTGGCCGCCCACGTGATGAGCCAACACGGATTCGACCGGCTGGAACAACTCTTCGAGTATTTCCTGATTGATCCGGGAATGGAGCCGGTGGTTCAAACCTCGCGCATCCGCGCGGCTATTGCGTCGGCGCAAATCTTCATCCAACGTTGCCTGCTCAACCTGGAACTTCAGGTTCAGCCTTCAGTCATCAACTCGAAACACTGGCAATGGATGAAGCGTTACCGCGTGTGGGAAGCCAACCGCAAAATCTTCCTCTTCCCCGAAAACTGGCTTGAGCCGGAATTCCGCGATGACAAGACGCATTTGTTCCGTGAGCTTGAGGGCGCGCTGCTGCAAGGCGACGTCTCGAACGATCTGGTCGAAGACGCGTTCTTCGGCTATCTGAAAAAGATGGAAGCGCTGGCCCGGCTCGACATCGTCGGGATGTATTGCGAGGAGAACGACGATCCGGCATCAAACCAGTTGCACGTGATCGGGCGCACCTACAACGATCCGCACAAGTATTTCTACCGCCGCTACGCGCATCAGATGTGGACGCCGTGGGAGCCTGTGACGGCTGAAATCGAAGGCAATCACATCGCGCCGGTGGTGTGGCGCGACCGGCTGAACCTGTTCTGGGTGACGTTTCTGGAAAAAGCCGACCCCAACGCGGGGCCGGCGGAAGCCAGTCCGTTCGCCCAGGTGAAGGCGGATTTCAAAGCGCAGCCGGCTTCGGGTTCCGGAGCGATGACGAAGTTCGGCGGCGGCGGCAGCGATTCATCGCAAAAGGTCGTTGATATGTCGCTGGGCGGCCTGGCCAGTGTCGTGCGGTCAGCGGCCAGCAAAAAGATCGTGGATGTGCAATTGCATTGGAGCGAATACTTCCAGGGCGAATGGAGCACGCGCGAATCGGGCGGCTTCAGCGCGTCGCTTTCCGCCAGTGTGCCATTCGATTTCAACAGCGACTCGGTTTTCATTCACGCCTCGAAAGAGTTTGAAAACGGCGAAGAACGCGCGGCGCTCGTTCATCTGGGAGGAGCGATCAATCGCGCTTTTCGCGTGGTCAGCCGCAACAGCCGGCCTGAACGCGCCAGCCGTCAATCGCCGCCGCTGATGCCGTACAACGCTCCCGGCGTGCAGGCCAATCGCTACACCGGCGCGGGCGCGTTCAAAGTCACGTTCGCGCAACGCATCGAAACCGAAGACGGCAAAGCGCCCAACACGACGATGGCCACGCCCAGCATCCTGCAACAGGGCGGCGCGTTCACGCTGCTGCCCTGCGCCAACGCCATCACGCTGGGCAACGATGAAATAGCGTCGCTGGTCACGCCCGTTTTTTATCAGGACAACCTGGCTCAGACATTTTTCGTCGAGCTGACGCTGAAAGAAAAGACGATTGAAGAATGGCAGGAGTGGGTGACGCGCACGCCCGAGCCGGAAGTGGAGTGGGACGCTCCGAATTGGTGGAAGGAGCTTCGGATAGAGCCGATGATCCCCAAATACAAAATTCCCAAACCGATTGATCCCGGCAATCCTGTCTGGCAAAACGAAATTGACCCGCGCGCCCGCTTCGATTTGACGAGCAGGCAGGATTGGATCGCCAACCAATCCACTGTCGTGCAGTTCGACGGCGAATTGATCGGGCCTCGTGGCCGCGCGGGGCTGGCCGTGCTGCCATCTGCGGAGGCAGGCGCAGCGGACGGCGCCGCGTCCATCAACGTCAACGCCGGCAGCGCGCTCGCGCCGGGCAGCGCCATCGTCGCCACCCAGAAAAACGCGCTCGAATCGGCCGGGCTGAACCAGGCCGCAGGCGGATTGAACGTGATCGGCGGCGGCGGGTTGAATTCCGCGCTGCTGAAGAACGTCAGCCTCGGCGCGGGCAAGGCGGGCGGCGGAACGATCAATCGGTGAAGCGAAGAGAGATAACGGAACAAACGGAAATAACGGAAATAACGGAAAAAAGAAGGGAAAAACTCTGAGCGCTTCCGTCTGTTCCGTTATTTCCGTTATTTCCGTTATCTCTCTTCCTCTTGATTTCTATAAGCTATTCCTGAAAAGCCTGAGGAGGTCTTGTCGCCATGTCTCAAACAATCACCAAAAGCTTTCACAACTACTACGACGCTGAGTTGGTGCGCTTTCGTCCGCGCAAGACCGGAGGCGTGACGAAAGAGGTCAAGCATTTCATCATTCAGGAGCGCGAGGTCAGCTATCGCTTCTACGCGCATTTTCATCCGTACACGCCGCAATTGATCAGGCGGCTGATCCAAAAATCCGTCTCCGGCTTGCAGGCCGCCGATACGGATTATCAGAAGAATCCCGATGGCTCATTCGTCAAGCTGCCCGATGGCAAGAACAAGCCGGTGTTGTACGACGACATTTTTTCGCCCGCGCGTTACAACCCGTCGGCGATTGTTGAGCAGCCCTACCCGGTGAAAGACCTCGATTTCACCTACAGCGGCGCGTATTCGGCTTACAACTGGGAATTGTTCTTTCACATCCCGCTGACCATCGCCATTCACCTGAGCAAGAACCAGCGTTTCGCCGAGGCGCAGCAATGGTTTCACTTCATCTTCGATCCGACCGACGACAGCGACGGGCCGACGCCGGAACGTTTCTGGAAGGTGCGCCCGTTCCAGTACACCGACGTCAAAAAGGTCGAAGAGATTCTGGTCAATCTGGCGACCGGAGCCGATCCGCAACTGCGCAACGAAACCATCCGCAGCATCGAGGCGTGGAAAGACGCGCCGTTCCGCCCGCACGTCGTCGCCCGCTATCGCCAGCAGGCCTATATGTTCAAAACGGTGATGGCGTATCTGGACAACCTGATCGCGTGGGGCGATTCGCTCTTCCGCCAGGACACCGGCGAGAGCATCAACGAAGCGATGATCGTTTACGTGCTGGCGGCGAACATTCTGGGACCGCGCCCGCAAGCTGTGCCGAAGAAAGGTTCGGTGCGCCCGCAAACTTACGCCTTCCTGCGCGAAGACCTGGATAAATTCGGCAACGCGATGCGCGAGATGGAAGCCGATGTGCCGTTCGATCTGACGCCGCATCCCGCCGAAGCCTCCGACAACGAGCGGATGGCCGTGTTGCGCGGTCTGGGCAAGGCGCTTTATTTTTGCGTCCCGCGCAACGACAAGCTGTTGAGTTATTGGGACACCGTCGCCGACCGCCTGTTCAAGATTCGCAACAGCCTCAACATCCAGGGCGTCTTCCGTCAACTGCCGCTGTTCGAGCCGCCGATTGATCCGGCGATGCTGGCGCGCGCCGTAGCCGCCGGGCTGGACGTGGGCGCGGTCGTGAACGGATTGAATCAGCCTTTGCCGCTCGTGCGATTCCAGTTGCTGGCGCAGAAGGCGGCGGAAATTTGCCAGGAGGTCAAGACGCTCGGCGCCAGTCTGCTTTCGGCGATGGAAAAAGAAGACGGCGAGGCGATGGCGATTCTGCGCGCCCGGCAGGAGAAATTGATTTTGAGTCTGGTGGAAAGCGTGAAATACGCGCAGTGGCAGGAAGCGATCAAAACGCGCGAGGGATTGGTGGTGTCGTTGCAAAACGCGGCTCAGCGCTATATTTACTACGAACGGCAACTGGGAAAGAAAGACAACGAAATCAACCTGCCTGAGTTGAGCGAGATGGATGCCGAAGGATTGCTCAAGTTGAAATTCAGAGCGAAGGAGCCGTCCGCAAACCCGCGCAACATCGCGGTAGACATCGCGCAAGACCTCGGTGAAGCGGGCGGAAAGATCGTCAGCAGCCACGAAGCTCAGGAGTTGGAAAAGCTGGCCTCGGCGCGCGATCTTCAGGATGTCGTTCAAGGCATCAGGCTGGGAGGTCAGGCCATTTCGCTGCTTCCTCAATTCGGCATCAAATTCCATTTTTGGGGACTGGGCGGCGACGCCAACTACGGCGGTTTCAATCTCGGCAAGATCGCGCAGTTCGCAGCCGACGTTGTGACCGCTGTAGCAGACCGCAAAAATTATGAAGCCGGCGCCGCCGCGAGAATCGGCGGCTTTGCCCGCCGCGAACAGGACTGGGCGTTTCAAAGCAACACCATCGCCGGCGAAATCAACCAGATATTCAAGCAACTGCGCGCGGCGCAAATCCGCGAAGCTGTCGCCGAACGCGAGTGGAAGAATCATCAACAACAAATCAAACACGCCGAAGAGGTCGAACGATTCCTGAACCAGGAAGGCGCGGAGAAAACCGGCAAGAAGACGAACAAGGCTTTGTACGCGTGGATGAAACGCGAAGTGAAGGGACTCTACGGCCAGTGCTTCCAGTTCGCGTTCGACGTGGCGAAGAAGGCCGAGCGCGCGCTTCAACACGAACTCGGCAATCCTGAGTTGAGCCTCCTTCAATTCGGTTATCTGGCAGGCAAGGAAGGCTTGCTGGCGGGCGAAAAACTTTACTTCGACATCAAGCGAATGGAGATGGCCTATCACGATCTGAACCAGCGCGAATATGAATTGACGAAGCACGTCAGCCTGATGCAGGTAAACCCGCTGGCGCTGATGCGACTGCGCGCGACGGGGCGCTGCACGGTCGCGCTGCCTGAAGAGATTTTCGACATGGACGGGCCGGGTCATTATTTCCGCCGCATCAAATCGGTGGCGGTCAGCGTCCCCTGCGTCACAGGCCCTTACACCAGCGTCAATTGCACGCTGACCTTGCTCAAGAGCAGCGTGCGCAAAAGCGCGCTGTTGCGCGACGGCGTCTATGCGCGCGAGAACGCCGAAGACGACCGCTTCAGCGATCATTTCGGCAGCCTGCAATCCATCGTCACCAGTTCGGGGCAAAACGACAGCGGACTTTTCGAGACGAATTTGCGCGACGAACGTTACCTGCCGTTCGAGGGATCGGGCGTCGTCAGTGAGTGGCAATTGGAATTGCCCGCTGGCGTGCGGCAGTTCGACTACGATTCCATCTCCGATGTCATTCTGCATTTCCGCTACACTGCGCGCGAAGGCGGCGGATTGCTGCGCAACGGCGCGGTGGCCAACCTCAAAACTTTGATCAAAGCCGCTCAGGCGGTTGGGTCCGCTCGGCTCTTCTCCGTTCGTCACGAGTTCCCGACTGAGTGGGCGAGATTCACAAGCCCCCGGCCATTGCCCGCAAATCAACTCGCCAAACTCACGCTCACGCTTCGTGAAGAACACTATCCATTCTGGAGCAGGAGCGACGACGGCAAACCTTTTGACGAAACAATCACGGCGCAGGCGATAGAGCTTCTTGCGAAACCATCCAAAAACACAAAAAATACGATAGCCCTGTTCAGGCAGCCCGACGGCGCCGGCCCCAAGGATGAACTCACCAAAGACAAATCGCTGAACAACATTCGCCGAGGCGAGCTGAAAAATATTCCGCTCCCGGCGAAGCCGACCGGCGAATTCACTCTCTATTTTGACGACAACTCGATGGACAACCTCTGGCTGACGTTGACCTGGGGCAAAGGAGATTGAACCCTGATTTACCTCACAAGAGACACTCTGGCATTCAAGAAAATCTTCTTCTGCGCCGGAGGCGCTATGGATATTAGCCGGTGGAGAATCCGCCGGAATATCGGCGCCCAAAACTCCCCCAACCCTGAAAGGGCGGCAGAACGAAGCTCCGGTCCAGCGCCCTTCCAGGGCGCGTATTCCCATCGCATCCAATACCGGTGGTTTTACCACCGGCTAATATCCGCTGTCCCTCCGGGACTAAAAATGGCGCTGTGCGGCTTGCTCCTGCTTGCCTTCGCAGCCGTCACGACCATCGCGCAGGAAAATCAACAGGCGGCGTGCCGCTGCTCCGTGCCTGAATCGTTCGCCGCCGCGCAGGGCAAAAAGCTCGGATTCATCACCGTGCGAGTCAAAGCCCAACTCAACCCGGCGGCCAACAGGCTGGAGTGGGTCCTGCAAGAGTTCCCACGTGATGACCAGATCAGCATTGCGGACGCCGGTCTCAGGGAGAAAATCAGGAATCAGATTGCGGCGCTCGAAAGTCAGCGGCCAGCTTGCGGATTCGGCGGGAATTGCCGTTTCGATGAAATTCTGAACGGGCAGAACAACGATGTTGATCTGAGCGTCGTCCTGCCGCCGGAACTGGAAGAGGCGCCGGCCGATCCGAATCAAACTTTTGACTGCTCGCTTTGCGTCTTGTACCGCCCGGCCAGCGTTGCGCCCTCGCAACCGTTCAGAGTCGAAATTCACGTCAAAACGGCGATGGGCGCAACGCTCACCCAGAAAACTTGCGCGACGCTCGGCCAGGCTCCGGCGCAAGCGAATCGCTCCAGCGCGGCGCGCGCGCTCGCGGTCAAACTGGCGTTTGCGGATGAAGACGTACAGAACGCAAAGAAAGACCCGCAGATCAGTTCTGACGAAGACGCGCGTCGGCGCGTCACTGAAGAATTGCTCGCGGTGGCCGACCGGGCCTTCGACATCGCCGCCGCCAATCGGATGATTGACGCGGACGGCAAGGCGCTGATTGCTTGCCCGACTGATCCGGAGGCGCAACAGGTCGCGCAGAACGTCATCGTTGCGATCCGGGACGTTTACGATTTGAACCGGCGCGACAGCGGCGTCTCGTGGGGCAGATTCGGCGTGGCTGTTTTTCCGTGCAACATTGATTCGGTTTGTTCTTCGGCCCCGCAAACTGCCGGATGCGACAATCTGTGCGGCGATTCACAACAGCCTGCCTGGATCATCCTGATCAGCGGGCTGCAAATCGTCCGCAGCGTCAGCGTCAAAGCGGCGCCCGATGAAATTGACCGGCAATTCACGCGCACCGCCACCGGGCGTTCGCTTTACCGCAAACGCAAGGAAGCCGAAGCCGAGTTGAATGAAAAATTCCGGGATAGGTTTTCCGCAAAACCCGGCCACATCGTGACCATTCAGGACGTTGGAAGCGACGAGCGCCTGATGCTCGACGAGATCAAGGAATTCAAGGGCCTCCGCTCGCGCCCCTATTTGCCTCCGGCTTCGACCAGGAAACCGGACTTCACGACCAACACCAATCTGATTTACGAAGTGTTGCGCAAACTGCCCGCCGACCGCGCGATTGGATTGAAAGGCGGCGGCGGCTATTCGCCCGAAGAAAAGTTCACCGCCAACATCGGCCTCGACGAGCAAAACATGCTACGCCTCGGCGAACAGGCGGCGCTCGATTTCGCGCGCGGGCCTGAAACGCAGAGAGCGCAGCTCACGCTCTCGCGTCAGTTCGCCGAGACCGGCAGGGCGGGATTCAGGTTGAAATCCGTCAGCGTCAACGCGCAATACTTCCGCGACAACGATCAGCGGCTGGGCAATCTGACCGCCGAAGAAATCGCCGCGCGTGAGGCAGGCTCACAGGCGAAGTACACGTTCGGCTACGATTCTTTTTCCGCGCAGGATCGGGCGAACGCGGAGTTTGTGTCCGATGATCGCAAGCGCACGCATTGGACGATGCTCGGCGACGTGGCGCTCGAATACCGCGATGTCAACATTCCGGCCAGCGACCGCCTGCTCACGATCACCGGCCTTGATCGAATCCTGCTGCCGGCGGCGCGCACTCAAATCACGAATCTCGCTCTCTCGATTACCGCTGGCGTGACGCGCGACTTTCGGCGATCAGGCCGCGCCGGACTCGGCCTGATCGCGCTCTCGCTCAACACGCGGCTGCAACGAGGGATGAATGTTTTCGGCGGTGATTACGATTACGGCAAAGCGTGGCTGAGCGCGCGCGGCGAAGTCTTTTTCGGACGGCTCACGGCGCAGGATTTCTTTCTGCGCTACACGCAGGGCATCGGACGCGGAAGTGATCGAACGCCGGTCTTTGAACTCTTCCGGCTGGGCGGGCCGCAGAACCTGCGCGGCGTCGAGGAAGGCGAATTGATCGGACGCCGATTGAGCTTCGGGCAGGCCGAGTTCGGCGTCAGCGCGCTTTCGCTCTGGCATTTCATTCGTGGCCGCCGTGCGGCGCAATCTCAACCGCAGGCGGACAACGCCGCCTCGAATAATTCCGGCGAAGAGCGGCAGACGGGCGGAGGGTTTGACTTCTCGAACGTTTATCTGAAAACCTTCTTTGATCACGCGCGGATCACTGACCCGACTTCCTTTAGCTCCGCTCCCGGCGCCGCTCGATCCTTTCTGGATCGCCGGGCGAACGGCGCAGGCTTCGCCTTCGAGTTGCGCAACCTGCCGGCGGGCGCGGGCGGACAGCGGCTCAATCTTTCGATTGGTTACGCCCGCTCGCCGCAATCGCGGTTGCATCGTTCCGGAACCATGTTCACTGCGGTCACTTTCAACTTTTGATCACTCACCAAAGGAGACGAAGCCATGAGGCAATTGAAACTGAACCACAACGGCGAAACCCGTCTGTTCCAGGCCGACGGCACGGTCGCCGTCATCGAAGGCGGCGCGACGGTTGTCAAAGGCAAATGGCGCGCGCAATCGCAAGGCGGCGAGCCGCAGGACAATCAAATCCGCTACCATATTGACAACGTTGATCAGCCGCCCGTTCCGGTCAATTACAGCTTCAACAAATTCAACCAACTCGTTTCGGTCATTCCGGCGGCGGCCAACGGCGGAGCCGATTCCGAACCGTGCGCGTGGCTCGGCCAGATACACATTGACGACGCCAGCGACCTGAATTACTCGCTGCTCAACGACGACGGCTCGGCGCTCAACAATCAATTGACGGTTTACGGCAAACTCCATTTCGCCGCCGACACCGCCGACCTGATGATTGATCTGGCGCGCGGCGGGCAGGCGACAATCGAAGGCGAGAAGACCGCGAATGGGATTTCAATGCTGGCCGCCGAAAAAAATCTTGTCGCTGAGTTCGACGCGCAAGACCTGCTCCGTTTCGTCGCGCGCACGCGCAACGATTTCGCCGGACTCACATCGAGGATTCCGACGAAAGCCGACATCAAATTTCTCGGTCAGTGGGATGTTGACCCGAACACGGGCGGGCTGATCTTCGTCAGCAAAGTTGCGGGCGATATCAACAAACCCGACGTGGCCATCGGCTTCGCCGGCAAGCTCAAGGCGGTAACGGTCGGATTCGCATACTTCGCCGACAAGCACGGCGAGCAACTGGCTTTCACCATTCAGGGCAGCCACCGATGGAATGCGACCGAGACCAGCTTTGAATTGTCGCTCGGCCACACGGAAAAGAAATTCCTCGCCGACTTCAGCGGCAACATTGCGCGCAAGGGCGCGAGCGGCCAACAGTTCGTCCTCGGCGGCAGCGTCAAAATCAAACACGAAGATGGCGCGGGCACGGATCTCGACCTGAACATCGAAGGCTCGTACGCGTTTGACGACAAGAACCGCCTGATCTTCAGAGCGGCGGTTTCGAGCGTCAACGGCGCGTTGAATTACGATCTGCAACTCGAAGGCAAGTTCGTTTACAAAGGCGGGACACTCAACTTTCTGGTCAGAGTTTCATCGGCGGGGCCGTCGCCGAAGGTTCAAATTCAACTCGCCTTCTCGGCCAACAAAGACGAACTCAAAACGATGCTCGCGCTCGCCCTGGACATCAGCAAAGACCAGGTCAAAATTTCGTTCGAGTTCGAATTGCGAATGCGCTTCAAAGGCGGAGCGCTGATCAAAGACAAGCCGAAAGAATTGAAAGCCTAAATCAGACCTCGCGACTTTGGTACAAAGAAACCAACCCCAGAAGGCCGCACAGAGCCGCACAGGGCCGCAGAGAGCCGCAGAGGAACGCAGAGAACGATCCGGACAGGTCTCTCCCCTGCGTACCTCTGCTCACTCTGCGGTGGGTTGTGCCAATCTTTGCTGTTCCGATTTAGGGACGAATCGAAAACAAATCAACCACGGGGAAACGGGGATCATGGGGAAACGCAGAGGGGAAAACTTGCGAAAGGGACTTTGCCAATCATCATTTCAACACCTTTCCGCAACTTCCCCGTGTTCCCCGTTTCCCCGTGGTTTGGTAGTTTTATTCCGTACCCAATCCTTAGGCGTTCGCCGGTAACTGACGCTCGGTTTCTTCGGGCGGAACATGGCGGAGCGTGATCAGCGTCCGCGTTCCGTCTTCGGATTCGACCTCTATCACTTCGTCTCCCGCTGCTTGAGGTTCTTTAACCCAGACGCGTTTAGGCGAGTTGATGATGCGCGTTACGTCAGCGTCCGGCCTTCCGCCGATGATAACCTCAACACGGTTCTCACGATCTTTCAGGTCGGCGCTGATGCCCACCAGCGGCAGCCCGATAGCCTCTTTCTGATCACCGATCTCAGAGTCAAGCTCCTCCACATCAACAACCCACCCTTCGTATTTCTTGCTGAAATCATCAAAGTATTTGCCCCACTGTTCGCGTGGGATTTCTCTTGTAAGCATATTTCCTCCTATGGCGCGGGGCCGTTTTTAGAATTATTCATTAAGCCGCCCGGAAGCTCCGAACTTTTGATTGGCAAACCGGGCGCCGGGATCGGCGAATAACACGTTTCACATTTCAGGCGTCATCCGTCTCTCCGGTTCGCGCGCCGTTCCCTCGCGCGCCAAACCACTGATAGAGCGCGGGCAGGATCAGCAGTGTCAGCGCGGTCGAAGTGATCAACCCGCCGATCACCACCGTCGCCAGCGGGCGTTGCACTTCAGCCCCGGCCGAAGCGGAAATCGCCATCGGGATGAAGCCCAGGCTGGCCACCAGCGCCGTCATCAGCACCGGACGCAATCGCGTCATCGCGCCTTCGCTCACGGCTTTGTCCAGCGTTTGGCCTTCGTCGCGCAGGCGGTTGATGTAGCTGACCATCACCACGCCGTTCAAAACCGCGACGCCGAAGAGCGCGATGAAGCCCACGCCAGCCGAAATCGAGAACGGCATCCCGCGCAATGCCAAAGCCAGCACGCCTCCGACAACCGCGAACGGAATGCCGGTGTAAATCAACAACGCCTGACGCACAGAATTGAATGTCGTGAAGAGCAACACGAAGATCAGGAACAGCGCCAGCGGCACGACGATCAATAAACGCGCGCTCGCGCGCTGCAAATTCTCGAACTGTCCGCCCCAGGTCAGGTAATAGCCTGCGGGTAATTTCACCTGCTCGCCAATCTTCGCCTGAGCCTCTTTGACGAAGCTGCCAATGTCGCGCCCGCGCACATTGAGTTCGACCACAATGCGGCGGCGCGTGGCTTCGCGCGAAATCTGCGCCGGGCCTTCGACTACCGCGATGTCGGCCACCTGCGCCAGCGGCACGCGCTCACCCGCAGGCGCAAGCAGCAGCAGGCTCTTGATCGCTTCGACATCGCGCCCGGCTTCTTCCTTCAAACGCACGGCCAGATTGAATCGCTGCTCGCCTTCGTAAACCTGCCCGGCTTCCTTGCCGGCCACGACCGATTCGATCAGCGTGTTGACGTCCTCGACGTTCAAACCGTAGCGCGCAATCGCCGCGCGGTCTGGCTTGATCTGAAGCTGCGGCAATCCGGCGACAGCTTCGACTTTGACATCCACCGCGCCGCGCACTTTGCCGGCGACGGCGGCGATTTGATCGGCAGTCCGTTTGAGCGTGTCCAGATCGTCGCCGAAGAGTTTGATGGCGATGTCGGAGCGCACGCCGGAGATCAACTCGGCCACGCGCAGTTCAATCGGCTGCGAGAAACTGAAGACCGCTTCAGGCACGCTATCCTCCAACGCCTTCGACATCTTCTCAACCAGTTCTTCGCGCGTCCCGGCGCTCGTCCATTCTTCGTGCGGCTTGAGCGCGACGTAAAGGTCGCTGAGGTCAACGCTCATCGGGTCGGTGGCTACCTCGGCGCGTCCGGTCTTGGAAACCACAGTCGTGACTTCGGGGAATTTCATCAGGACCTTCTCGGCGTCGGTGGCGATCTTGACCGAATGCGTCAGCGAGACGCTCGGCAGCCGCGCGATCTGAATCGCCAGCGAGCCTTCATCCAGACGCGGAATGAATTCCGAGCCGAGGAAGGGGAAGATCACGCCGCTCACCACAACCAGCGCGGCGGCGGCAACGACGGCTGTGCGGCGATTGCCTTGCACGAAACCGAAGGCCGGGCGATACAATTTTTTAGCCAGCCGGATGACCGGGCTTTCAGTCTCGGAAACTTCGCCGCGCAAAATGAAGCTCAGCATCGCGGGAACGTAGGTCAGCGAGAGCAGCAGCGAGCCGATGAGCGCGAACACGACGGTCAGCGCCATCGGTTTGAACATCTTGCCCTCGATGCCCGTCAAGCTCAGGATCGGCAGATAAACAATCGCGATAATCATCACCGCGAAGACAACGGGGCGGCCAACTTCCAAACAGGCCTCAGTGATTGCGGATTGCGGATTGCGCATTGCGCATTGCGGAACGCCATCGCCTGCTGGGCGCAGGTTGTGGGTTGCTGACTCGGGTTGCGCAGCCGATTTTATTCCGCATTCCGCATTCCTTCGCACCGCGTTCTCGACCATCACCACCGCGCCGTCCACGATCAATCCGAAATCGAGCGCGCCCAGGCTCATCAAATTGCCGGACACGTTGAAGACGCGCATGAGGATCGCCGCGAAGAGCATCGAGAGTGGAATGATGGTCGCGGTGAGCAACGCGCCGCGCCAGTTGCCGAGCAGCAAAATCAGCACGATGATGACCAGCGCCGCGCCTTCGAGCAGATTTTTAGCGACGGTCTTGATCGTCCGGTCAACCAGTTCCGTGCGGTCGTAAAACGCGCGCAGCTCGACGCCTTTGGGCAAAGTCTTTTTGATCTGTTCGGCGCGCTGCTTGACGCGCTCGACGACGGCGCGCGAATTCTCGCCTTTGAGCATCAGCGCTATCCCAGCGACGATTTCGCCCTTGCCGTCCGCCGTCACCGCGCCTTGCCTGACCGTCGCGCCGGTAACGACATCGCCCACGTCGCGCACGTAAATCGGAATGCCTTCCCTGCCGGTTTTGACAACGATGTTTCTGATGTCGTCAATCGAGGTGACAAGGCCGATGCCCCGCAGCAGATATGCTTCGGCGCCTTTCTCGATGTACGCGCCGCCGACGTTGGCGTTGTTGCGCGAGACGGCTTCAAAGACATCGCGCAAGGTCAGCCCGTAAGCCTGCAACTGATTCGGATCGAGCCGAACCTGATACTGCTTTTCCAGCCCGCCGAAGCTGTTGACTTCGGTGACGCCTGGCACGCCGAGCAACTGCCGCCGCACGCTCCAATCCTGAATGGTGCGCAAAGCCGTCGCGTCGTATTCGCCCTTTTTTGTAGACCTGAGTTCGTACTGATAAATCTCGCCGAGGCCGGTCGAGATCGGTCCCATCTCCGGCGAACCGATGTTCGGCGGAATCTGCTCGCGCGCCTGCGAGAGGCGTTCGAGCACGAGTTGCCGCGCAAAGTAAATGTTGATCGAATCGTCAAAGACTATCGTCACCGCCGACAGCCCGAACTTCGACACCGAGCGAATCTCCTCGATGTCGGGTAGTCCGCTCATCGCCACCTCGACCGGGAAGGTGATCTGCCGCTCGATTTCAAGCGGAGCGAGCGAAGGCGCGGCGGTCAGAATCTGCACCTGCACGTTGGTCACGTCCGGCACGGCGTCAATCGGCAGGCTTCGCAAACTGTAGACGCCCGCGCCGATGAGCAGAGCGACCATCAGCAACACGATCAGGCGTTGTGAAATCGCAAAGCGGATCAGTCCGTTGATCATCAATGCTCCTCTCCCAGTTCGCCTTTCAACAATTGCGTTTTGAGCGCGAAGCTGCCCCGCGTCACGACACGCTCGCCCGCCTTCAATCCGCTGATGATTCGCCGCTGCCCGCCGGTCACGCCGCCGGTTTCCACGCCGCGCGCTTCGAAATGTCCCGCTTCGCCTTCTTTCGGAACGAAAACCACTGTGCGTTCGCCGATGCGCTGAACGGCTTCGTCGGGGACGGCCAGTTCATTCGCGGCCGCTGCCTGGCCTTGCGCGCCGGTTTGAAAACCGATCTCGACGAACATCCCGACCTTGATCCGTTCCTGTCTGTTCGCCACTTCCACGCGGACGCGCGCCGTGCGTGTCTCTTTGTTCAACACCGGATCAATGTAAGTTACGCGCCCAGCGATCACGCTATCGCCGAGCGCCGCCGCGCGCACTTCGGCGGGCGTGCCCAGGCTCAGGCTGCCGACTTGCGCTTCGGGCACGTTGGCGATGACCCAGAGCGTTGAAATATCGGCTACAGTGAAAATCGGCTTTCCGGCCTCAATGCCCGCGCCCGGATTGACCAGTCGTTCAATGACCGTGCCTGAAACGGGAGCGCGCAGCGTGACGAGCGAGATGTCGCAACTGTGGCAATCCTGTTCGTTCGATGACACGGGAGCGCCGAGCGCGCGCAACCCGTCGCGGGTGTGTTGCACGTCCACGCGCGCTGTGTCCACATCGGCCTGGGCTTCAGCCAGTTCCTTGTTGAGCGAGATGTTGCTCTGGAAATCGTATTCGGCCTTCGCTGTCTTGTACGCGGTTTCGGCGGCGATCAAATCCTTGCCCGCGCCTGCGCCGAGTTCGATCAACCGCCGCGTGCGTTTCAAGGCGGCTTCGGCTTCGTCGAGCCGGGCTTTCGCCGAAAGCGCGGCGGCGCGGTTCTCGGCTTTTTTCACGCGCGCCAGATTGCGCTCGGCGTTTTGCAATCGCGTCTCGGCCTCGTGCAGCTTGCCGTGCATCTCGGCGATCTGCGGGCTTGAGACGACGGCCAGCGGCGCGCCCGCGCGCACACGGTCGCCAAGCGCGACATTCACGCGTTCGACGCGGCCGCCGACAAGCGGCGTCACCTGCTGCACTTGCTGCTGATTGGCTTCGACCGCGCCGGTCACGCGCAGCATCTCGACAGCGGGTCGCTCGGTCGCTGTGGCGTATTCGATCTTCGCGGTGTCCATCGCCCCCGGCGACAACTCGACTCCGCCTTTTTCATCAGCGTGTTCTTCAACGGCGGGCTTTTCATCCGACTTCACGCTCTGATCACGCAGGCGGAAATACAGCCCTGACGCAATGCCCAAAGCCAGCGCCCCCGCGACAATCAACGCCAACCAGCGATAGAGACGTGGCGCGCGATTCTGATTCATCGTTTCAGTTCCTTCAGTAAACATCGTTCCTCCGCTTATCGTTAATCAATTATCCCCATCGCCGCTCGCAGGTCGGACAGCGCGCGATAACGTTCGGCCAGCGCTTCGATCAGTTCGCGCTGCGAATCAACCAGGCGGCGCTGTTCAACCAGCAATTCGGTGACCCGGAAAGCTCCGGCCTGATAGGCCGCGCGCATCGTCTGGACGTTTTTCTCCGAGCGTTCGATCACGCCGCGTTCGTAAGTTTGGATTGAAGCCTGCGCGGCTTCGTAGCGGCGGTAAGCGGCGGCGACTTCGGCGCGTACGAGCGATTCCGTGAACTCGCGCCGGCGTTGCGCCTGAGTGATCGCCTGGCGGGCCGCTTCTTTCGCCCCCTGGTTGCGGTTGAGGATGGGCAGCGTGATCGAGAAGCCGTAGCCGATTAATTTGTCGCGGTCCGACAGTACGCCAATCGGCGTAACGTCGAACGTTCCGAGAACGTCGGTGTAAGTGACGATGGCCGAAACCTGCGGCGCGGCCTCCGCCTTCGCGAGCCTGTAGCCCGCCAACGCCACTTCTTCCGTGAGTCGCGCCAGCCGCAGATCGGGACGCGTGCGCAGCGCGATCTCAATCGCCGTGTCGAGCGAAACCGAAGGCGCGGGCAGCAACGGCGCATCCAGCGCCTCGCGCAACCGCAACATTTCGTCCGGCGGCATGCCCGCGATCTGTTTCAGCTTGATCGCCGCCGCTTCGAGCCGTCCCTCGATCAACGCGCGCCGCGCGCTCAGGCGTTCACTCTCCGCCAGCAACAGATTCAAATCCAGGGGCGACGCGTCGCCTTCCTTGACGCGAATCTCGACGATGCGCGCCGTCTCGGTGTCGAGCGAATACAGCTTCTGAGTGACATCGAGGTCGCGCAGCGCGACCAGAGCTTCGACATAAGCCGCGCGCGCTTCGGCGGTAAGCCGCCGCTCACGATCCGCGACCTCGGCTACGGAGGCTTCAAGCTCGGCCCGCGCAAGCTCAATCCGCCGCGCTCGCTGGCCGAACAATTCCAGAGGCAGGGTGAATCCGACTGTCGTCCCCCGCTCTCCCTGCGTGCCGATGACGCCGTTCAACTGCAGAAAATCCAGCGTCGGATTCGGGCGCAATCCGGCCTGACGCAAACGCGCGCTGGCGCGATTGATCTCCAGACGCGCGGCGGCTAGTTGCGTGTTCGAGCTGAGCGCACGGCGAGCCAGTTCAATTGATGACAAGCCCTGAACCGGATCAACGTAAGCCGCAGTCCAATTCTCCGGCGCGCCTGAATCATTCGCGGCTCGAACTTCAGCAGTGGGAATCGGCAAATCCCTGCCGGAGTTTGAACCATTGCCCGTCGGCGAGACTTGCCCGTAACCGGCGGATGAAGAGGCAAGGCTGATGACAACGATTGAAAGGGATTGAATGAGCGCGCGCGTAAATGCCCGCGCCGCTCCTAGGCATAAGAACGGAGTCAAAAAATTAGTCAGCGCCATAGTTCCTTTCCATTGGCGGTCTGCTGCCCGCGCCGCGCAGACGGCGAAGGCATTGCAACGCAAGTTCAAGCTGCTAGTGGACAGCGCGTTTTAAGGCCGCCGCGAATGCGGGCGCGCCTGAACACGGATACACCTTGAGCGAGTGAACCGATTCGGGATCAATCTGGGAGACTAAGAAAAACGAGGAGGGTGAAATGCGTCACGCGGTGGCGCCAACGGGAGTGACGCAGCCGCCAGGGCGTCCGGCTGCGGCGTGCAATTCAAGGTGGCGATGCATGCGTATGAACTGGGAATGATATGCGAGCAACAGCAAAAGCAATCTTCATCTATCGGAGATTGACGGGAATCCCGACCTGGCTCTGAGTCGTGACTCCTGATTGCCCATGACGCGTCGGCGATCTTTTCAGGCGCATCATCCGGATTTGCGAGAGAAAGCGACACTTGCTCATCGTCGCAAAACTCCGGGGAAAACATGTCAACAACTGTTAGATCGAAAAACGCGAACGCCAGCAGAAAAATCGCCATCCCTCGGCGCAGGCGATTCGGCTTCATCAAATTGGACATCAATCTCGATTGCATGAACACAGCGCGTGAACCGTAGCACACGCTCGCGGAGCCGGTCAATCGCCTTGTTCGACGTAGTAATTAAGGCGCTTCTCAAGCTCAGCGCCTTAAGTTCTGATTCACTTATTTCAGTTCCACGATCGGCGTCATACCATTTGCTACCAGCGCCATTCGACATCGTATGAACCCGGCGTTGTCGCCGCCAACCATTCAGCCGCCGCAAAAACCACATCCCGGCCACATTCAGTCGCTTACTTTTATTGATCACTGTCAGGCACGCAATCTGCCTACGTTCGCCTCATCCATTACATTCCGGTAGCCACGATCAGCCGATCTGAAGTTGTCGGAAAAAATTCATGTCGAAGGAGTACTTAATGCTAGTTCGAAGACTTTCACAATTGCTGGCCACCGCAGTTTTCGCCGTGGCTTTCGTGGCCTTCGCCTCCCTTGATGGCGGGTCGGTGGCTAAAGCGCAGGGACGTTATCACGATCAATATCGTGGTCACCGGAATTATGATTACGGACGTAATTATCTGGATCGTTACCAGCGGCAGGAGAGAAGAGAGTTTAGACGGCGCCAGCAGATAGAGCGATATCTGTATGGTAATCCTCCCGCGCCTCGCTACTATCAACGTCGTAATCCATGGGGATTCGGAGGCTACCCGCGCTCCGGTCGTTTCGGCTTCTACGGTGGATTCGGACGCTTTGGCGCTTACCCTCGCTGGTAGTAATTGCGTAATGTTCCGGGAAGTCGTCGAATAATTCGGCGGCTTCCATTCCCAACTTCAGAAGGGCCGGCTATTGCCGGCCCTTCGTTTCCTACGGCATATCTACATCCCTAGCGCCAAGAATTTCGGGAACTTTCAGGGCGGCTGACTGACATTCTTCAGCAAAAGACGTCAGTGACAGAAAAGATAAAAGAGGCTCGCTCACCGCGCGGGGAGCGCCCTCCGCAAAGCGACCCTGGCAGACCCAGGAGATCCAACTTATGACTCGAATCGCAATGGCGGCATTGCTGGCCGCGCTTTGGGGGCCGCAACCTCCGCCTTCCCGGGCAGACACAAACTCAATTAGTTAAATTCCGTGACAATCAGCGAATATAAAACGTCTTGGTGTTCAGTAGAGATCAATTGATGAAGGGAATTCCATGCTCAGATTTCAGCGTTCGATGATTTTTCTTCTCGCCGCCGGATTGTTGTTTGCTGGCGCGCCCGCTTCCGAATTCGCGCAGCAGGCGACTCCGCCGCAAAACCCTCCGCCCACGACCCAGTCGAACCAGGACGTGGTGCGCATCAACACACAGCTTGTGCAAGTGGACGTGGTCGTCACCGACAAAAAAGACCGGCACGTCGAGGATTTGACCGAAGCCGATTTCGAGTTGTTGGTGGATGGAAAGAAGCAGACACTCACACACTTCTCTCACATCAATTTGCCTGGGGAAATGAAACGTGAGCTTCCCTCGAAGAAGAAAACGGATACGAAGCTCGCGCCGGACTCAATGCCAACGCGCCAGATTGCGCCGGAAGAGGTTCGGCGAACCCTGGCTTTTATCGTGGACGATCTCGGGCTGTCTCCTTCGAGCATGGAACTGACGCGCGAGACGCTCAGAAAGTTCGTCAGCGAACAAATGCAGGACGGCGATCTTGTAGCCATTATCCGCACCGGCGCCGGGATGGGGATGTTGGAGCAGTTCACCAGCGACAAGCGAATCCTTTACGCGGCCATCGAAAAATTGATCTGGAATCCGTTCAGCCGCGACATGATGCCGACCTTCGCCGATTCCAGCAGCGCCCAGGAAACAGACGACGCGGCGGCGGATCAACAGGCCACGATGAATGAGATTGATGAGTTCCGCGAAACCACTTATTCAACCGGCACGCTCGGCGCGATCAATTTCGTCGTGCGCAGTTTGCGCGAGTTGCCCGGACGCAAGAGCGTGATTCTGCTTTCCGACGGTTTTCGCATCAACAGCCAGAATAACGACGACAACACCACCGAGATTATTTATCAGAATTTGCGGAGCCTGATCGAGTTGGCCAATCGTTCGAGCGTCGTCATCTACTCGATTGACGCAAAAGGCTTGCAGCCGTACATGCCCGGCGCTGACACCGGCGGCGTGCCCAGCGCCGATTCGTATTCGGACGCGCTGCAATCGGCTCAGGCGGCGTTGGAAGGCCCGTCATTCCTGGCGAAGCAAACCGGCGGATTCACAGTCGTAAACACCAACGACCTGAACATCGGAATCCAGGAGGCGCTTTACGATCAACAGAGTTATTACCTGCTCGGCTTCGATCCCGAAAACGAGATGTTCGACCGGCGCCATCATTCGATCGCGGTCAAGGTCAATCGCCCCGGCCTGAAAGTGCGCACGCGATCAGGGTTCTTCGGCGTCAATGAAATCGAGCGAAAAAACGAACAGCCCAGGACGCGCGGGCAACAGATTCTTGCGGGGCTGCTCGCGCCGCTGGGCATGCGCGAGCTGTCGCTGCGGATGACGCCATATTTCTTCAACTCCGGCAAAGAAGGCCCCTTCGTGCGCGCGCTCTTCCACATTGATTGTTCGAAGCTGACCTTCAAGGATGGGCCGGATGGCCACAAGCGCCTCAATCTCGATCTGGCCGCTTTCGCCTTTGATGAAAATGGAACGGCGGTTGACATGGCCGCGCGCCGCCTCGACTTCAATCTCGATGAAAAGCAGTATCGGCAGGCGTTGATCAGCGGCTTGTCGTATCGCGCGGATTTTCAACTCAAAAAACCCGGCGCCTATCAGTTCCGCGCAGTGTTGCGGGATGGCGAGACAGGCCACATCGGATCGGCCAGCCAATTCATCCGGCTGCCCGATCTGAGCAAGAATCGCCTGGCGCTCTCCGGCCTGGTTTTGACAGCGCCCAGGACGGCGCCAACTACCAGCGAGAATGTGTCGAGCAACAACGCAGCCGTCGCCGTCAACGCTTCGCTCGAACACGCCGGGAAAGACGCCAGCGGAAGTCTGCAACCTGGCGATCTGCAAGCGACGGCGTACGTCAGAAGATTTCCGCGAACCGGGTGGATTCAATATGGCGCGGCCATCTACAACGCCACCGCCGACAAAAAGACCGGGAAGCCGCAGATCAGTGTACAGGCTGAAATCTACCGCGACGGCAAACCGGCTTATCAGTTCCCCGTCCGCTCGCTGGAACTTTCGCCCGGCGCGAATCCGAAGCGCTTCGATTATGTCGGCCATCTGCGGCTGAGCAATTTTCCTGCGGGCGATTACCTGCTGCGTCTGATCGTCACCGACGGTCTGGCGAAGAAGAAATTCGCCCGCGCGGAGCAGTGGATGGATTTCAGCGTGAAATGAGATGAGGATCAGTACCTCCTGCCGCCGCCATCGCTCGAACGCGGGCCGCTTCGTAAAATCGCGTCAGAATTCAAAATTGAGACACAAAACATTGGTACGGCTGGGATCGCGCTTCCTCACCAAGCAACCGAATCGGCAGATGAGGCAACAAAGAAGCGCGAAAAATCCGCGCTGATTCTGGCGCGAATACCGGCATCGAAAGATCGAAGCAGACTGCAAAATCCCGGAAAGCGCTGAAGACAAATTATCTTGCCGCGTTGGGTGGGTTATGCTACTCTCCGCGTCGCTTGGAGCGCGCCTCACTGTTGTAATCACAAACCGCAGGCGCTCTGAATTAATCGTTCGTCCCCCAAATTTGCTGATCTGAAAATATCGCGCTTGCCGCGCCCCGCGGCGAGTCTGTTGTTTAATTAATGGCCGCTTGGCCTCACTGGCCGTGCTCAAATCTGCGCTCCGCAGCAAATCCAGGCGTCCAAATTCCGGCGACTTTTGATTCGACGCTCAGGCGTCATTACATTCGCTGAATCCGCGACCCCATATTACCAGGTCACTCGATTTTTAATTCGCAGGACGGCGATTCCCGATCCATACTCGGACGCCCGTCCGAACGATTGCCAACGGGGAGATACTAAAATGCTGTCTAACCCTCACAAGATCACAAAAACGAAAATGAATTTGTCAAACACCCACTCTACGCTCTTTCGCAAGGCTATCGCCGCCGCGCTGTCGTTGGCGGTTATCGCCTCCGGTCTGACGCTGCTCCGCTCGGCGTCAGCGGCCAATGGCATTATTAAATCCAATCCGGCTCCTGCGGTTCCAGCTCTTGCTATGACGCTGCAAAGCGATCAGCCTCAGGTGGGACCAGGCGTTCCACAGGTCGGATCGAATGCGCCGAAGAGCGCCATCAGCAACACAAAAGCCGGCAGCGTTCTCTTTTTCCACAAATACACGAGCAACAACGCGAATCCGAGCGGCGTCAACACGCTCATCACGCTGACCAACACCAATCCGCGCGACCCGGTCACAGCGCGCATCTTTTTCGTGCGCGATTGCACGGTGAACAGCCAGTTCGTCAATCTGGCCGCCAACCAAACCCGCACGCTGTTAGCCAGCGCCGAAGACCCGGGCAAGACCGGTTACCTGGTGGCCGTCGCCGTCAACTCGCAGGGCATTCCGGCGCAATTCAACTGGCTGATCGGTAGCGCCAGCCTGCGTGACGCTCAAGGGCACGAGGCAACTTACAACGCGGTCGGCGTCGCCAAGCGCACGGGCGGCCCTGTCGCCTCGGTCAATGGATCGGTCGCTGACATAAAATTCGACGACACCGATTATGACCGGTTGCCGCAGTTGATTGCGCTCGACAATATCCAAAATCAGGATCCGAACGCCGGAACGAACGCAGAGCGCACCGATGTGATGGTTTACAGTCCGCTGGCCGACCTGAGCGGCGCGGGCGCGCAGGCGACCAGGATCACCGCCATCGCTTACGACCAGAGCGCGCGTCCTTTTCCGACGGTTATTGATAACAACTGCGCGCTGAGCAGCCCGGTCAGCGGCGTCTGGACGAATCCGTCGCTCAACAGTTTCATCACGCCCGGACGTCCGGGCTGGGGCAGCTTTGCGGCGACGACGGTTGACGGCGTTCCCGTTCCGCTGCTCGGGCTGAGCCTGACCGACGGTACCGCTACTCCGAGCCGCAGCGCGCGGAGCATGCAGGCTCTGGGCCGTTTGAGCGCCTTCACGATGAAGTTCCCGGTTGTGACGCCGCAAAACCCGGTGAGCGATTCGCCAACATCGGATCAGCCTAACGCCGCAGGCGGTTCGCTCGGCGCAGGCGAATTGAAAGCCGGCAGCGCGCTCCTTTATCCGCGCTTTGCGACCGGAGCTTACGGCGATTCGAGCATCAGCATCACCAACACGCACCCGACGCAGAAGGGCCGCGTCCGCCTCTTTTTCACCGGTCTGGCCGATCAGACGCTGACGACGGAAACGATCATCAATCTGCTTCCGAATCAGACCACTACGATCAACCCGTTCGACTTCGCGCCGAACCAGAAAGGCTGGGTCTTTGCGCTGGCGATTGACAATCGGGCGTTGCCGACCAATTTCAACTATCTGATCGGCAGCGGTCAGGCGCGCGAACAAGGCGGCGCTTCCGCCGGCTACAACGCGCTGGCGATTGGGAAGAACTCGCCCGGCGCAGTCGCTCGCAACAGCGACGTGCTGACCTCAAACCTGATTTTCAACGATCAACAATACGATCGTCTCCCTTCAACGGTGGGGCTTGCCGCTCTGGCCAGCCAGCTTGATAACACAACGACTGTCGGGTACGCGCGCCCACCAGCGAGCCTGCTCGATCCGGCCAATATTCGCGGGTCGGTTCAGGCGACGGCTTACGACGACCTGCCCACGCCGTTCACGGCCACCATCGCCGGCATCGAGGTGAAGATCGGCACGGTCAAACCCAATGCGCAGGCATCGCCGATCACCAACACGATTTTAAAAGGACGCCGGGGCTGGCTGAAGCTCTCGCCGACAACCTCGCCGATCTTCGCCTGGAGCGCCAATACGCCCAACGCGGCTTTCGCGGCAAGCGGCTCCAATTGGACTGGCGGATTCAACGGCGGCCCGACGTTTTACATTCTCTCTTCGGTTGACAGCTACACGCTGCAAACAATTTCGACCAATCCCAACAATCTGCCGCCGACGGCCAACTTCGATCCGATTCCCGTTTACATCGAAGCGCGCGCGTTGAAAGGCACGATTGTTCGCTTGGATGGCCGCTCCTCATCCGATCCGAACGTTGACGATCCGCTGACTTTCACATGGTTCGACAACGACACGCTGATCTCGACCGCATCCGTCTCGGATTTCCGCCTCGGGCTGGGTTCGCACGTCATCAAGCTGATCGTGACCGACGGAAACGCGGTGCCGTCCGAACCGAAAATCACTCTCGTTGAAGTCCGCGACACGACGGCCCCGATTATGAGCGGCGTGCCGACGAACATCACCAAGACCACTGGCTCAGCCGCAGGCGTCGCGCTCAACTTCCCGTTGCCAATCGCTTACGACATGGTTGACGGTTTCCTCAATGTCACCGCGTCGAAGACGCCCGGAAGCGTCTTCCCCATCGGTAAGACAGTCGTCACATTCAAAGCCACCGACTACGCCGGGAATCAAACGTCCGCCTCCATGGAGGTAAACGTAAAACATGGCACGGCGACATTGCCGACCAATGGCGGTGTTGCGCGCAACAAAGTGCCTTACATGAACAACCTCAACGATCAATACGTCATAGCCGGCAAGCCGAAAACGCTTCTGCTCGAAGCCAAGGATGCCAATAATGACCCGGTCACGTTCACGCTGCTGAACGCCCCGGCTTATATGCGACTGGACACGTTTGATCAGGTCGCGCGTACGGCCAACGTCGTTATCACCGCTCAACAGGGCGATCAACCGGCGACCAATGTTCGCGTGCTCATCACCGACAATCAAGGCGGATCGTTCACCACACTGCCTTTCAGCATCAGGCTCAGCGATATTGAAAACGACGACACCGGCAGCGGACAAGGTCCGGATCCCGGTGGTGGCGGTGATCCTGGCGGCGGCGGCGATCCCGGTGGCGGCAATCCCGGCGGCGGCGGCAATAAACCGCCAGTGGCCAAAGCCGCGGCTCTGGCGGCGACAATTCAGGCAACATCCAAGCAGGGCGCGACGATTCACCTCGACGGTTCGCAATCGAGCGATCCCGATGGAGACACGTTGACCTACTCCTGGAAAGCCAATGGCAACCAGATCGCCGATACCGCCGTCGCGGATGTCACGCTGCCCGTCGGCCAGTATTCGATCACGCTGACGGTTTCTGACGGCAAGGGCGGGACCAACACAAGCGCCGCTCAACCTGTCGAAGTCCTGCCGCGCCCGTTGACGATCATCAGCGCCAGCCCGGCGAAGATTCCGGTCTTCAACCAGACTACGATGACGATCACCGGAACCGGCTTCAACCAGAGCACGCAGGTTCGCTTCGATTGCACTTCGTTCTGCCAGGGCGGTTCGCAGATCACCGTCACGATCAACAAGATCGAGGAAGACACGATCATCCTGACAGCGAAGACAACCCAGAAGTCTCCACTCGGCAACCGTGACGCCGTCGTCACGAATCCGGGCGGGGGGAGCGCGAAGCTCTCACGCAGTAATTTCGTGTCTCAGTAAATCCGCCTGTTGAATTGGCCGGTCAATTCGACCGCTTTTAAACTGGAAGCCGCGCGTGATCGAGTAAAGCTCGATCACGCGCGGCTTTTTTTGGGTTTTACACCTCAAAACCGGCATGTATAATGCCGCCTCGTGAATCGGCAGGTATTAACTCATTAGCGTTTTGCCCTGAATCTCTGACCCGGTTCCTAATGGCCTACGCTTCTCCACCCGCACCCTATTTCCGTGTTTCTTATGGCTACTCGATTCCGCGAGCAGGTTATCTTTATTCAACTGCCTTGACTGGCGCGGCTGACTGTAAAATCATCGCCGCAACGCAGTCTGCGCGCGCCGAACGTGGATAAGTGGCGCGCAGACTTTGAGGACGACCAGCCAGGGCGAATTCGCATCTCTGACAATTCAACGCTGCCTCGACAGAGGTTTCCTTTACGGTCTGGCGCTCGCAGGGTCGAAGTGTGTTTAAATCCTCCGCGCGCCGTCCGGCGTGACTGCACGAGTGAACACGACAACCGACTTCACAAAATCTCAGGCCGAGAGCGCCGAAGCTCACGAATCGGCGCACGTCTGGCGCATCGAGCCTTCAAGCGGATGGGTCTCGCTCAAACTCGCCGAGTTGTGGGAATACCGCGAGTTGCTCTATTTTCTGACCTGGCGTGACGTCAAGGTCAGATACAAACAGACGGCGCTCGGCGTCGCCTGGGCGATCATCCAGCCGCTGTTCACGATGCTGGTCTTCAGCGTCTTTTTCGGCAAACTGGCCAAAGTACCTTCGGATGGAATTCCCTATCCGATCTTCTGCTACACCGCGCTTGTCCCGTGGACGCTTTTTGCGAACGGATTGACTCAATCGTCAAACAGCCTGGTCGGCAGCTCGAATCTGATCACCAAAGTCTACTTCCCGCGATTGATCATCCCGATGTCAACCGCGCTATCCGCCGCGATTGATTTCCTGTTCGCGTTCGGCGTGCTGATCGTGATGATGCTTTATTACGGCGTGGTTCCGTCGCGCAACATTATGGCGCTCCCGCTGTTCATTTCGCTGGCGGTGATCGCGTCGCTGGGCGTGGGGATGTGGCTATCGGCGCTTAATGTTCAATTCCGCGACGTGCGCTACGTCGTCCCGTTCATCACGCAGTTCTGGATGCTGGCGACTCCGATAGCTTATTCGAGCAGCCTGCTCGGCGAGCCATGGCGGACAATTTACGGATTGAATCCGATGGCCGGAGTTGTCGAAGGCTTTCGCTGGTCGCTGCTCGGCTTGAACACTTCGCCGCGCCCGATCCTGATCGTCTCGTTTCTGGCTTCGCTGGCGATACTGATCAGCGGAGCTTTCTATTTCCGGCGAATGGAGAGGAGCTTCGCCGACATAGTCTGAGGATGCTTTTCAACGCAAAGGGACGAGGAGTCAAAGGGTCAAAGGATTGGAAGGGGAAGAGCTATTTTCTCCCCTCCTCCTATCTTTGACTCCTTGACCCTTTGTCCCTTTGTGTTGAGAAAGCTCAATCCATGCAAAACTGGTTCAACGAAGAAAACCCGAAATGTCTGATCGTCGCCGAAATCGCGCAGACGCACGATGGCAGCCTCGGCGCGGCGCACGCTTACATTGACGCCGTGGCCAACGCCGGGGCCGATGCGATCAAGTTTCAAACCCACATCGCGGCGGCTGAAAGCACGCCGGGCGAACCGTGGCGCGTGAAGTTCAGCCGGCAGGACGCGACCCGCTACGATTACTGGAAGCGGATGGAATTTACCGAAGAGCAATGGCGCGGGCTTGCTGAACACGCGAACGAGCGCGGGCTGATCTTTCTCTCGTCCGCATTCTCGCCGGAAGCCGTCGAACTGCTCGAACGCGTCGGCGTTCCCGCGTGGAAGGTCGGCGCGGGCGAAGTTTCAAACCTGCCGCTGCTGGCGAAGATGGCGCGGACGGGCAAGCCCATGATCCTTTCTAGCGGCATGTCGGATTGGACTGAACTCGACGCGGCTGTGAACTGCGTGCGCGAAAACGGCGCATCGGTCGCCGTGCTGCAATGCACCACGGCTTATCCCTGCCCGCCAGAAAAGCTGGGGCTGAACGTGATCGCAGAATTGCGCGAGCGTTACAAATGCCCCGTTGGATTGTCCGATCATTCCGGCGCAATTTACGCCGGGCTTGCCGCCGTGACGCTCGGAGCGAAGATGATCGAAGTCCACGTGGCTTTCTCGCGCGAATGTTTCGGCCCGGACGTGATCGCTTCGATCACGACGCCGGAGTTGAAACAGTTGGTTGAAGGCGTTCGCTTCATCGAACGCGCGCTGGCCGCTCCGGTTGATAAACGAGCGATGGCGGAAGAGATGACCGAGTTGCGAAGAGTCTTCGGCAAGAGCATCGTCGCGGCGCGTGATTTGAACGCGGGAGAGCGCATTGCCGCTGAAGACATCGCCTTCAAAAAACCCGGCTCCGGCATTCCCGCCGCTAGCCTCAACGAAGTAATCAATCGCCGCCTCAAACGCGCGGTCGCGGCCAACACGATGCTTTCGGAGGATGATCTTGACTGAGCGCCGGAAAATCTGCGTCGTGCTGGTTGACCGCGCAAATTATGGACGGCTGAAACCTGTGATGCAGGCCATCGCCGCCCGGCCCGAACTGGAACTGCAAACCGTCGCGGCGGGCACGATGATGCTCGAACGATTCGATCAACCCGTCAGAATCGTCCGCCAGGACGGATTCAACGTTGACGGCGAAATCTATCTCGAACTCGAAGGCTCGACGCCCGCGACGATGGCGAAATCTGTCGGCTTCGGCGTGGTCGAATTCGCCAGCGAATTCCAGCGATTGAAACCCCACATGGTGTTGCTGATCGGCGACCGTTACGAAGCGCTCTCAGCCGCCATCGCCGCCGCGTACATGAACATCTGCATCGCGCACATTCAGGGCGGCGAGGTTTCAGGCTCGATTGACGAGAGCGCGCGACACGCCATCAGCAAATTCGCCCACTTCCATTTTCCGAGCACGCGGCGTTCGGCTGATTACCTGATCCGAATGGGCGAGCGGCCTGAAACTATTCTGGCCATCGGCTGCCCGTCGAGTGACATCGCGCGAAAGTTGGATCGCGCGCTCGCGCCTGAGATCGTCAACACGACCGGCGCAGGCGCGGAAATTGACGTGACGAAGCCGTTTCTGCTGGTTCTCTTTCATCCGACGACAACCGAATATGGCGGCGAGCGCGCGCAAATGGAATCGCTGCTCGAAGCGCTCGACCGACTTGCGACGCAAACGATTCTGCTCTGGCCGAACATTGACGCGGGCGCCGACCACATCAGCAAAGCGATTCGCGTCTTCCGCGTCAAAAAGCAACCCGATTGGCTGCGAACGCTGACTAATCTGACGCCTGAGGACTATCTGAAAGTTCTGGCCAACGCGGCCTGCGCCATCGGCAATTCGAGCAGCTTCGTGCGCGACGCCGGTTATTTCGGAACGCCCATCACGCTGGTCGGCGCTCGCCAGGAAGGCCGCGAAACCGACCTGCACGTAAGGCGCGTCGAGCCACTGGCCGATCAAATTCACGAAGCGACCATCGCGCAGTTGAATCACGGGCGTTACGCGCCAAGCTCGCTTTACGGCGACGGATTCGTTTCTGAGCGCATAGCGCAGGCGCTCGGCGAGATTGAACCTTACGTGCAAAAACGATTGAGCTACACACGCGAAGAAGAAGAGAGAACGCGGAACACGCGGAAATGACGGAACAGACGGAAGGTGCTCGGAAGTAGCCCGAAAATTTCCGCCTATTCCGTTATTTCCCTGTGTTCCGCGTTCTCTCTTCGCTGCCCCAATTATGCGTGCCCTCGGATTGATACCGGCTCGCGGCGGATCGAAAGGCGTGCCGCGAAAAAATATCAAGCTGCTGTGCGGGCGTCCGCTGCTGGCTTACACCGCCGAAGCCGCGCTCGCGTCGCGCCGTTTATCGCGCGTGATTCTGAGTACGGATGATGAAGAGATCGCTGAAGTCGGAAGAAGCTGCGGCCTTGAGGTTCCTTTTCTCCGTCCGGCTGAATTGGCGCGCGATGAAACGCCGATGCTGCCGGTGGTTCAACACGCTGTGCGATTGCTGGAAGAACACGGAGATCATTTCGACGCCGTCTGTTTGCTGCAACCGACCAATCCGCTGCGAACCGCCGATGACATTGACGCCTGCATCGAACTGCTGGAAAACAGCGGCGCCGACGCGGTAGTCACGACGCTCCAGGTTCCGGCTGAACACAACCCGCACTGGGTTTATTTCCGCGACGACCAGGGAATGCTCCGGCTGAGCACCGGCGAAGGGGCGCCGATTCCACGAAGGCAGGAACTGCCTCCGGCTTTCCATCGCGAAGGTTCGGTTTACGTGATGCGGCGCGACACGCTGATGGAGCAGAACAGTTTTTTCGGCGCGCGGCTGGTCGGTTACGAGATGAACGCCGAACACAGCGTCAACATTGACGATCACGAAGACTGGCTGCGAGCAGAAAGTTTAATTGCAGAAGACAGAAGACAGAAGACAGAAGGAGGTAGACGGCAGTCAGAAGACAGAGGGAAGTAGACAGGAAAGCAATTTCTCGCTGTCTATCGCCTTCTGTCTTCTGTCTTCTACTGAAACAATGAAGCCTTTTGAATTCGCCTACGTCTGCCTTGAACCTTTTCTGCCCCCGCTCTACGGCAAAGTGCGCCGAAGCCTGATCGAGTTCTCTCGCGCTCGCGCTCATAAAGCCGAGATTCTGGACGCTGGCGGTCGCAAATCGCATTACACCATCGCCGCGCCGGGCAATGTCACGATCATTGATCTGCCGCGCGAGAGCGAGATTCAGCATCAACTCAATCTGGGCATACCGGCTGACCGGAAGAATGAAATTCAACGGCGGCGAAGCAACATCCGCGAAATCGTGCTCGGCGATATGACGCGCGCGCCGTTCCCCGACGCTTCGTTCGACGTGGTCGTCTCGGTCGAAGTGCTGGAACACGTCGAAGAGGACGACCGCTTCGTTTACCACGCGCATCGTGTGCTCAAACCGGGCGGCGTCTTTCTGATGACCACGCCGAATGGCGATTATTGCCGGAACACCAACCCCGATCACAAACGCCATTACACCAGAGAGCAATTGCGACGGCTTCTGGCGCGGCATTTCGACAGCGTCGAGGTTGACTACGCGATTCGCGGCGGCAAGTTCCATGGGCTGGGTTTGAAGTCATGGTCGTTGAGAAAACCGCGACAGACGCTGCTGAGCATGGCGGGAAACCTGATCAACTCAATTCAATCGGCGCCAGCGGCGGTGAAAGATCAGGCCGTCGGCACGTACCATCTGATCGGCGTCGCGCGAAAGAGATCGTAACCGGACAACATCACGAGGTTCTAAAAACTTGACCACACAAATTCAAGATAACGACATCGCCATCGCCCCCTGCCTTGCCTCAGGCCCGATTGCCGGCGCCGCGAGGGAGGCCGTGCTGGCCGCGCGAAATATCGGCGACACTCCCTGGGCGTCGTTCGCAATGGCCTGCGCCGTGCCTTATCTCTTCAACGGCATGGAGCGCGGCTTCAATTCAGGCTGGGAGCCGGTGGGGGAAATCAACCGGTCGCTGGAAAACCTCGCCTCGTTTTTCGCGCTGGCCGCGAAGATCGGCTTCGGCGAATTGGCGTCGCCGTCACGGCTCGAAACGAGGTCGAACGAAGACGCTTCCAATCAAGTCGAAGCGATCACCGGCGAGCATTACGCGCGGTTGTTCGAGAATTTCTCCACCGTCTCTTACTGGGACGAGCCTGCGCAGTTGCTGAAGCTGAGGCTCGACCGCAACGGGATTGACTTGAACGAATTGCCGCGCAAGCGCGTGCTCGACGCCGGTTGCGGCAACGGGCGTTATACTGCCGCCTGGCGCTTGATCGGCGCGCGGCAGGCTGTCGGCGTGGACATATCGCCGCTCAACATAGCGACGGCGCAACGCCGCGTGGAACAGTTGAACATCAACGGCGTCACCTTCGAGCAAGGCAACGTGCTCAAGCTTCCCTTCCCCGACAATTCGTTCGACATCGTCTTCTCGAACGGCGTGCTCCACCACACCGTTGACTGGCGCGCGGGCGTGGCCGAATGCGTGCGGACGCTCAAGCCGGGCGGTCTCGGCTGGCTTTACCTGATCGAAAATCCCGGCGGATTGTTCTGGGACGTGATCGAGATTTTGCGCGTGATCGCGCAAGGACTCGACAGAGACGCGGCTCGAAACGCGCTGCGCGGCCTTGGCACGCCCGCCAATCGCGTTTTTTATATGCTCGATCACGTGATGGTTCCCATCAACATCCGTTTGACGCCGGATGAAATCATCGCCTGTCTGGAAGAAGCTGGGGCGACGGAGATCAAACGGTTGACGCGCGGCAGCGATTTCGACCGCATCGAACGCATCCATCGCGGCGAGCCGTTCGCCGAAATCAAATACGGCGTCGGCGAGAACCGATTCATCTTTTCAAAGTAGCATGTGCGGAATCAGCGGCTGTTTTGGCCGCCACTGGAAACAGAAACAAATTGAGGCGATGGTCGCCGCTCAACGCCATCGCGGCCCCGACGCTGAAGGCGTTCACCTCAATCCATCGTCAACCGCCGCTTTGGGCCACAATCGTTTGAGCATCATTGACCTCTCGGCGGCGGGCCGGCAGCCGATGTCGAATCACGACGGTTCGCTCCACATCGTCTTCAACGGTGAGATATACAACTACCTGGAATTGAGAGCCGAGCTGAGCGATTACGAATATCGCACTCGAACCGACACCGAGGTCATTCTGGCCGCATACGAACGATGGGGCGCGGCCTGTCTGGACAGGCTTGTCGGAATGTTCGCTTTTATGATCTGGGACGAGCGCGAGCAGAAACTGTTCGCTGCGCGTGACCGATTCGGCGTCAAGCCGCTTTATTACCACATCGGCCCTGACGGTGATCTGCTAGCGGCGAGCGAGGTCAAAGCGTTGCACGCCGCCGGAATTCCCGCCGAGCCTGACGATGCGTCGTGGGCGACATATTTGACTCACGGATTGAAAGATCATTCGGAGCGGACTTTCTGGAAAGGCGTTCGACAGCTTCCGGCGGGCCATTGCCTGACGTGGCGAAACGGCGTGACGGGAATCGCGCGATGGTACGATCTGGCTGAACGTTCAGGCGCCGAATACGACCAGCGTCCGGTTGAACAGGTTCAGGAGGAATACCTGTCGCTGCTCGCCGACAGCGTGCGCCTGCGCTTTCGCTCCGATGTTCCGGTCGGCGTCAATTTGAGCGGCGGTTTGGATTCGTCAACACTGCTCGCGCTTGTCAAAACCATTCAGGGCGAAGCGAGCGAAACTCGCGCGTTCACTTTCACCTGCGGCGATTCCAGATACGACGAGCTTCCCTGGGTGCGGCAGATGCTCGCGCGCACGCGGCATCCGCTCACGGTCGCCCAAATTACGCCTGAAGAAATCCCAGCGCTGGCCGAATCGGTTCAGGCCGCCGAAGACGAGCCGTTCGGCGGATTACCGACGCTGGCTTACGCGAAACTCTTCGCGGAAGCCCGTCAACAGGGCGTGATCGTGCTGCTCGACGGCCAGGGGATGGACGAACAATGGGCCGGTTATGATTATTACGTGAACGCGCTCAACGGCGGCCCTGCCGGCGTGGTTCAGGGCACGAAAGGTTTTCCGGTCAGGCCGGATTGTCTGACAACGGAATTTCGCGCGATGGCCGAAGCTCTCGATCCGCCGTCGCCGTTCCCCGACCAGTTGCGAAATCTGCAATACCGTGACGCGCGGCTGACCAAGATTCCCAGAGCGTTGCGTTACAACGACCGCATCTCGATGCGCGCTTCGACCGAATTGCGCGAGCCGTTTCTTGACCACCGGCTCTTCGAGCTTGCCCTGCGGCAATTGCCTCAGCGAAAGATCAACAACGGCGTCAGCAAATGGATGTTGAGGCGGATGGCGGCGAAGCTGATTCCCGAAGGCGTAGTCGAAACGCCGAAACGCCCGCTGCAAACGCCGCAGCGCGAATGGCTGCGCGGCCCATTGAAAAACTGGACGCAGGATCGCATCGAAGCCGCGCTGGAACGCTTCGGCGGATCGTGGCTCGAAAGCGACGCGGTGCGCTCGGCCTGGAAGAAGTATTGCCGAGGCGAAAGCGACAACAGTTTTTATATCTGGCAGTGGATCAGCCTCGATCTTGTGATAAATAAAAGAGGCGCAAACAACCGATGAACGCCGCGATTCGCGTGGAAAAAATCTCGAAGCGGTATCGCCTCGGCGCGAGCAGAGCCAGATACAAAACGCTGCGCGACACGTTGACCGACGCGATGATGACGCCTTTCCGCGCCTTCAGTTCAGCCGCGTCCCGCAACGGCAAAGAGCGTTACTCCAATTCAGCCGGAGCCTCCGTGAGCGAAACTTTCTGGGCGCTGAAAGACGTCTCCTTTGAAGTCAACAGGGGCGAGGTGATCGGCGTTATCGGGCGCAACGGCGCGGGCAAAAGCACGCTACTGAAAATCCTCTCGCGCATCACCGAGCCGACTGAAGGCTACGCCGACATTCGCGGGCGCATCGGTTCGCTGCTCGAAGTCGGCACCGGGTTTCATCCTGAACTGACCGGGCGCGAGAACATCTATCTGAACGGCGCGATCCTGGGAATGCGGCGCGCCGAGATCGAAAACAAGTTCGACGAGATAGTCGCTTTCGCCGAAGTCGAAAAGTTCATTGACACGCCGGTCAAGCATTACTCCAGCGGGATGTATCTGCGGCTGGCCTTCGCTGTCGCGGCGCACCTCGATCCCGAAATCCTGCTGGTTGACGAAGTGCTGGCCGTAGGCGACGCCGCTTTTCAACGAAAATGCCTGGGCAAGATGAATGACGTCGCGCATCACGGGCGCACGGTTCTGCTGGTCAGCCACGATATGACCGCCATCTCGCATCTGGCCTCGCGCTGCGTGCTGCTGGAAAAAGGCCGCGTGGCGCGCATCGGCCCTCCGGAGGAAGTGATCGCTTTTTACGCCAGCCAGCAATCGGCCTTGCAGGTAGACCTGCAGGAACGCAACGACCGCACCGGCGACGGCGTCATCCGCCTGCGCTCGCTGCGATTTTGCGATGAAGATGGCCAATCCATCGAGCAGATTTCATCGGGCGAACCGCTGAAGATTGTCGTCGGTTACACCAGCCAGTTGGAAAATTTCAAAGCTGAAGAGATCGCGCTCTATCTTCGGCTGACAGATTCGATGGGACATCCGGTGACCGCGCTGGCCACCAGTTTCTGCAAAGCGGCGGAAAACAAAACCCTGCCGGGCAGCGGCGAAATGATCTGTCACATCCCGCGCCTGCTTCTGACCGAAGAGACTTATGGCATTGACACCTGGCTCGCTTTTCGCGGCGGCTTATCCGATTACGTACTGCGCGCGGCAGAGTTGAAAGTGCTGGCTTCAAATTTTTTCGGCACCGGCCACTTCCCCGTCAAACGAAAACACGGGCCGGCGATCATTCCTCATCAGTGGTTCGAATAGGTCTTTTGTGAGCGCACGCTTCCAGAAGTTCGCTTGAAACCTAAATGGAAAACGCAGAGCTAACCAGTAAGGCTGTACGAAAGAACGGGCTGGAATTCAACGTCGCCATCAATCACCGGATTGATTTCTGGCGCAGGCTGGAAAACAACGTCTGGGAGCCGGGGACTTTCAAGGTCTTCGATCATTTCCTTGATCGTGACACGGCCTACGTTGACATCGGCGCATGGGTTGGGCCGACGCTGCTTTACGCCGCGCAACGAGCAAAGGCATCTTACGCTTTCGAGCCGGACCCGGTCGCGTTCGAGGAACTGTCGCGGAACTTAGAGAGCAACGATCAGGCCGCGTGGAGACAGCGCATTCAAATTTTCAATCAGGCGGTGGATCATCAGGCGGGCACGCTCAGACTGGGAAATCCGAGCGGCGGAGGCAATTCAATGACCAGCGTTCTCTTCTCCGGCGAATCGGCAAGCTGGGAAGTGGAAAAAATTTCGCTCGCGGATTTCTTCACCGAACACGGTCTGCGGTCGGGCAGGGTCTTCGTCAAAATGGACATCGAGGGCGGCGAATATCAACTGCTACCGCATCTGCGCGAACTCCTGTCTCAACCAGACCTGGTTTTGTACCTTTCCGTTCATCCATGGATGTTAGGGATGTTGGGGATGTTGGGGCTGCAAGCGCGCGGAGAAAACCTGCCGGCAAAAATCCGGCGGCGGTTACTTGTCGCTTTTCGTCACGCGCGGCTGTTGCGAGCGCTGCCGTTTCGATACCTCTATCACGAGAACGGACAGCGAATCAGCCTGACAAAAGAACTCCTGCGCGCAATCGCGTCCGGCAAATTCACCACCACGCTGGTGGCCGCGCACGCGCCCTGGGAAGTTTATGAAACGGCGAAATGCGAGTAGGGACTAACCCAGCCAAATCACAAACCGGCCTCGACGGATACGGACTTCATCGAATCATCGTCCCCGTCTACATTCCGAGCCTCGACGGATATTTCCAACACGCAATCGAAGTCCTGCGCATGTGCCTGGAATCGCTGCGCGTCACGGCGTCAAACAAGGCCGCAGTCACGATTGTTTCAAACGGCTGTGTCCCGGAAGCGATTGAAGAGATGGAACGGCATCTGGGTTGGGCGGATCAATTGGTGTTGAACCGCCATAATCGCGGAAAGATTGACGCGGTGGTCACCATCGCCAGAGGGAGCTATGAGCCGCTCATCACCATCACCGATTGCGATGTGCTTTTCAGAGATGGGTGGATCGAAGCCGTTGAAGAATTGTTTCAACGCTTCCCCGAATCCGGCTACGTTTGCCCCTTCCCCAGCCCCGCCGGAGCGTGGCATCACACGTCCGCGACTTTGCTCGGCGCGTTGGCGCGCGCAGAGTTGAAGTATGAAAAAGTGGTTGACGACCGCGACCTCGACCGTTTCGCGCACAGCATCGGGCGGCCCGACCTTTTCAAACCAGAACACAGAGACGCGCAGTTGATCGTGCGACGGAATGGCGCTACAGCCTGCGTCGGCGCGGGCCATTTCACCTGCACAATCCGCCGCGAAGTTTTGGCGGGAATGCCAAGCGAGCCGTCGCTCAAAGCCATCGAAGGGCAATCGGAATTACGCTGGCTCGATCTTCCTCCTGACGCGATGGGTTTCTGGCGCCTTTCGACGCCGCAAGCCTGGGTCAATCACATGGGCAACATTCCCGAAGAGTGGATGCGCGAAGAGTTGGCGGCATTGATCGAAAGAGGAATTTTGGAAACGGAACTGGAACATGCGATACCAGCGGCGCAACGACGGTGGACGGGGATGATTCCGGTCGTAGCCAGAAGAAAGATAGTCCGGCTCATCGAAGTTACCCGCCTGCGCGACGCCCTGTTCGGACAAAGATGAATAAGGTTGACGTCGCACATCTCAGCTTCAGGCCGCCGTTCGCGCCCGGATCATACAATCGCCTCGTAGGCATGCAGCTCGAACACATCACCAGCCTTAGTCAAACGGCGATCTGTTACTGGGATCAGCCGATACCAAAAAGCGCGCAGGTCAACGGCTCGCTGACGCTGGTTGATGACAAGGGGCTTCCGCTTCGAGAGCGGGCGCTTATCAACCTGCCCGCGAAAATGCTTCAGAAAAGATTCAACAACATCACCGACCGGAAGAGCCTGATCTATCTCTGGCAAGCCGTGAAAATTCTGCGCGAAATCAAACCCAGCGTGATCGTTTGCTACGACACTTACAAATTCGGGCCGCTGTTGCGGCGCGCCGTTGACTGGCCTTGCCGTCTCGTCTTCAGCCAGCACGGACTTTCTTACCATCTGTCAGCGAACGAAGCGGGCCATCTTTACAGCCTCGATTCGTTCGACGCCGTCTGGACGCTGACGCGCTCGGCGTACCGATTTGAACGATACCGCGTGTCGGCTTACGAACCGCTGGTCAAAATTCTTCCAAACTGGATCAACACCGAAGAGTTCAAACCCGCTTCCGAGTCTGAAAAGAAAGCCCTGCGCGCGCGGTGGCTATTGCCTGAAAACAGCCTGATCGTTTTGTGGCTGAGCCGATTGGTTCCGAAGAAAGGCGCGCACGCCATCCTCGAATCGTGGCCGAAGATCAAGCGGGAAATCCCGAACGCCTTTCTCTGGATCGTAGGTGGCGGAGATCAAAAATACGAAAGCTATCTCAAGCGCATCGTGAAGAATCTAGCGGTCGAAGATTCGGTTCGTCTTGAAGGCGCGGTCGCTCCCGAACAAACAGTCTTCTGTTATCAAGCCTCCGATCTTTACGTCTTCCCGACGCTCTTCAGCGGCGAAGGCTTCGGCCTGTCGCTGCTCGAAGCGATGGCCTGCGGCCTGCCCTGCGTCGCGTCGGATCACGTCATCCTGCAGGAGTTGTATCCGGGCGATGTCGTCTCGCTCGCGCCGGACGCGAACATCGCCGGGGCCTTTGTCGAACCGGTGGCGATGCTGCTGCGCGACGCCAAATCGCGTTCGTGGCGGGGCAATGCGGCGCGGGAGTTCGTCGAACAGAATTTCAATCACAAAAAAGCGCTGCGCGAAGTCGAAGAGTTTTATCGCGAGCAAATCAATCTGGCAGGAGGAGCGCGATGAGTCTGGTCCTGCTAATTCCCGACGGCGTGGGCGTGCGCAACTTCCTGATCGGCCCGTTCCTGCGGCTGGCCTCCGAAAACTGGCCGACGCACGTCTTTCATAACATCCCGGAAGACAGGCTCGCGGCTTATGCCAACGGTTTGAGCGAGAAATTGTGCTGGCGCGAGTTGGACGCTTACCGCGAAACGCCGCTTTCGGCGACGCTGCGATATTCATTGGGCTACGCGCACATGCGCTGGGGCGACACGCAGGCGATGCGTTACATCCGCAGCCTGCCCGTCAACGGATCGTGGCGCAGGCGCGCGGTGCAATACGCCGCGCGATTGACCGGACGCGCGGCGGCTTCACCCGGCGGAATCAAAACGCTCGACCGATTGCTCTGCCAGACAGCCGGGCGACAGCCTGAAACCGAGCGATACCGGCAGATTCTTCAGCAGATCAATCCGCGCGTGATCTTCTGCTCGCATCAACGGCCCCCGGTCATTCTGCCGCTCGTGCTGGCCGCGCGATCATTGGGCGTTCCGACCGCGAGCTTCATCTTTAGTTGGGATAACCTGACCAGCAAAGGCCGCATCGCCGCGCCGTTCGATCATTACCTGGTTTGGAGCGAGCACATGCGCGATGAGTTGTTGCGCTTTTATCCCGACGTTTCGCGCGAACGAATCCACATCGTCGGCACGCCGCAATTCGATCCTTACGCTGATCAAAGCCTGATCTGGCCGCGCGAAGAATTCTTTGCGCGCATCGGCGCCGACACGTCGCGCCCGCTGCTCTGTTATTCCGGCGGCGACCAAATGACCGCGCCCGAAGACCATCTGCACATTCGCGCGCTGATGGAACTGATCCGCGAAGGCCGCGTCAAACGCAATCCGCAGGTCATCCTGCGCCCCGCGCCGGTTGACGACGGGAGCAGGTATGAAACGGTTCGGCGCGATTTCCCCGAACTGATTTACGCGCGGCCCGCGTGGATACACACGACTCCCGGCGAATGGTCGCGCGTCATCCCGTCGCGCGAAGACGCGCAGTTTCTGGCCAACCTGACGCGATACGCCGACGTGAACGTCAATCTGGCTTCGACGATGACGCTTGATTTCGCCATCCACGACCGCCCGGTGGTCAACATCGCTTTCGACATCGCCGACCCGCCGCCGCTCGGCAAACCGCTCTGGGATTTTTACTACCGCTTCGAGCATTACCAGCCGGTGGTCAAAATAGGCGCGGCCAGATTCGCGCGATCACGAGATGAACTGGCGGAACACGTCAACGCTTATCTAGACGACCCGTCGCTCGACCGCGAGGCTCGACGGCAGTTGGTCAATTTGCAGGTCGGCGTTCCCGTTGGCCAATCAAGCCGGAAGGTTATTGAAGTATTGAAGCGGATCGGAAGTGTGTCGGAAGTGGCAGAATGAAACGCAATCCGCATTTAGAACCTGAAATTACTCCTTACGGCAATTGTCCGCGTTGCCGCGAGTTGGTTTTATTTGGCTCGACACATTGCCCCTACTGCGATCTTGAACTGGATCAGGAGGAAATTTTTCCCAGTGTTATTGTAAATTTCGTAATTACACAAGCGATCAGTTCAGCTAACTCAATCCGCACTTTCGATATGGGAGTCATAATCTTCATCGGGATGATCGTAAGCCGGTATTTCGTGAATTATGGCTTATGGGTTGATATTGGACTCAGTTCGTTCTGGCTGTTGCCACTTTGGATGATAGTGCGTTGGTACTTTAAACATGGCCGGTGGGAGATTGACGACGAGGAATATAGTCATGCTAAAAAAGAAGTGAGAGCAGGGTTTATGCTTTGGATCGGGGCACACTTTTTTAACGCTGTTGTGATTCTGTATACGCATAAGGCCACGCCTCTTTTCCCACCACTTGCCCCTCACATGTAAATCACCTGATGCACATCTGTTTCATCTGTAACGAATATCCCCCGGGCCGACACGGCGGCGTCGGCAGCTTCACTCAGACGCTCGGACGGGCGCTCGCCCGCAACGGATGCCGCGTGACGGTGGCCGGCGTTTATCCGATTGAAAAGACGATCCGCGAAGATGATGAAGGCGTCGCAGTCATCCGCCTGCCGCACGCTGGCGTTCGCGGAGCAGGTTTCATAGTCAATGGCCGCAGGCTGGCGAGCGAGTTGGAAGCGATAAACCGCCAACACAAGATTGACGTGATTGACGGCCCGGAGCTTTCTTTCGCCAACATCCGATTGCACGCTGCCGCGACGAAAGTGATCAGGATGAACGGCGGGCATCACTTCTTCACGACGACGCTGGGGCAGCGTCCGGCGGTCTGGCGCGGATGGCAGGAGCGGCGGTCGTTTGCGCGCGCCGACGAATTATGCGCGGTCAGCGAATTCATTGCCGAGACTACGCGCGGCCTGTTGAAGCTCGGCAATCGCCCGATAGAAATCCTGCCCAATCCCGTTGACACCGAGCGATTCAAACCGCGACCGGAGATTCACGAAGAAGACGGGTTGATCGTCTTCACCGGGACGCTGTGCGAAAAGAAAGGTGTGCGGCAGTTGATTCAGGCGATGCCGCGAATCGTGGCCGAAGTCCCACAGTCGCGATTGCTGCTCATCGGGCGCGATTCGATTGATCCGCTGACCGGCGCGTCGTTCAAATCGCAGATGGAAAAATTGATCGAGCCTCGGCTACAACCGCACGTCAAATTCGCCGACTTCATTGATAACAGCCGCCTGCCCGAAACGCTGGCAAGCGCGAGCGTGTGCGTTTACCCGTCGCACATGGAAGCCCAGGGTATCGTCATCATCGAAGGCATGGCGATGAGCAAGGCAGTTGTAACCGGCAAGACCGGCCCTGGCCCTGAATTGGTCGAAGATGAAGTTTCGGGGATGTTGTGCGACCCGTACGATCCGGCGTCAATTGCTGCAAAGGTGGTGGGGTTGCTCAAAGACCCGTCGCTCAGGCGGCAGATCGGCGCGCGGGCGCGGTTGCGCGCCGTCAACAAATTTTCGGTCGAGACGCTGGTCAGGCTGAACACCGATTTTTATCATCGCTGTGTCGAGAACCATCGAAACGCATAGCGTGAAAAATTTGCTGATCGTCTCAAGCGCGATTCATTACCGCCACTACGGCAGGCTTTTCTCTTACGCGCCGTACGCGCGCGAGATTGATCTCTGGGCCGATCTTTTCCCCGAATTGATCATCGCCGCGCCCTGCCGCGAAGCTGCGCCGCCGCCTGACTGTTCGCCTTTTTCCCGATCCAACATTTCGATCCTGCCGCAGAAAGAAACCGGCGGAGATACGCTTGGCGCAAAATTGAAACAGATGATTTCGCTGCCCGCGCTGATCTTCAGTCTATGCCGCGTGATGCTGCGAGCCGATGCGATTCACGTTCGCTGCCCCGGCAATCTGGGCCTGCTCGGAGTCGCGCTTGCGCCGCTCTTTTCGCGCCGCCTCGTGGCTAAATACGCCGGGCAATGGACTCCCTATCCGGGCGAGCCGCTGACCTGGCGATGGCAACGCGCGATGCTCCGGTCGCGCTGGTGGCGCGGGCCGGTGACGGTTTACGGCGATTGGCCGAATCAGCCCGCGCACGTCGTTCCGTTCTTCACTTCGGTGTTGAACGAGCGGCAGGCGGAACGCGCGCGGATCGCAGCCGCTCGCAGAAAGCTCGGCGGGAAGGCGTTGCGAGTGTTATTTGTCGGACGCCTTTCAGCAGCGAAGAACGTGAACGCCATCATCAACGCCATCGCGCTTTTGAAAGCTCGCGGGATCAGCGTTGAATGCGACATCGTCGGCGAAGGCCCCGAACGCGCGAGACTGGAAAAACAAGCCGAAGAGTTGGGCGTCAACGACCGCGTCAATTTCGCGGGCGGCGTTGATTTCGACCGAGCGCTGGATTTTTACGAAAGTGCCGACGCGCTCGCGCTCGTTTCCGAAACCGAAGGCTGGCCAAAGGCGATTGCCGAGGCGATGGCGTTCGGTCTCGTCTGCATCGGATCGGATCGCGGGCTGATTCCGAAGATGCTGGGCGAAGGGCGCGGCATAGTCGTTCCGCCGGGAGACGCCGAAGCGCTGGCGTCCGCGCTGCAACGCGTCATTGAAAATCCCGATGAATGTTCAGAGACGAGCCGGCGCGCCGCCGAATGGGGCCAGCGATATTCGCTGGAAGGATTGCAACGAGCGATTGGCGAGTTGCTGGCCGAGCGATGGCAGACGCCAAAACGATTACAACTGTGGGACACGGGCTTTGCCGCGGAGACACAGAGACACAGAGAAGATGAAGAGAGCCGCTGACCCTTATGGTTTTCCTCTATGTCTCGGTGGCTCTTTGGCTAATTCATATGCCGCTTCCAGGCGCGCTTCATTTGACCGACACATTGGCGTTGGGCGGCGCTGAGCGCGTGGCCGTCAACCTGGCCAATCTGACGCCGCGTGATCGTTACCGCGTTTTCTTTTGCGCGACGCGGGCCGAAGGGCCATTGGCTGAACAACTCGCGCCGGATGTCGAAAGAATCTGTTTGTCGCGGCGGCGGCGTTTCGATCTGGCCGCGATCAAACGATTGATCGAATTCATCCGGGCGAACGACATCCGGCTGCTGCACGCGCATTCAACCGCGCTCTTCGTCGCGGTTCAGGCTTCGCTTTTCCCGCCGCATCCGCGCGTGGTCTGGCACGATCATTTCGGACGATACGCCACCGAAGAACGCTCCGTGTTCGTCTATCGGTTGTTGACGCGGCGGGTGAGCGGCGTCTTTTCGGTGAATCAGCAATTGGCTGATTGGGCCGTCAATCGCTTGAAACTGCCACGCGACCGCGTCTGGTACGTTCCGAATTTCGTGGCTGAATTTGCCGGCGGCGGAGCGGAGATTGATTTGCCGGGAGTGGCGGGAAAGCGAATCGTTTGCGTGGCCAATCTGCGGCCGGAGAAAGATCATCTGACGCTCGTGCGCGCGATGGCTCTGGTCGTAGCGCGAGAACCCGAAGCTCATCTGCTGCTGGCGGGAGCAATCAGCAATCAAGCTCACTTCGCAGCGCTCAGGGAAGAGATTGCGAAACTCCATCTCGATGGCCGCGTCACCTTTCTGAACGAACAACAAAACATCGCGCCGATCCTGCGCGGCTGTGACATCGGCGCGCTCAGTTCGGCGTCTGAAGGTTTACCGCTGGCCCTGATCGAATACGGCAAGGCGGGGCTGCCGGCTGTGGCGACTCAAGTCGGGCAATGCGCCGAGGTGTTGGATGGCGGCAAGGCCGGAATCATCACGCCGCCCCGCGATCCGGCGAAGCTGGCCGAAGCTCTGCTGTCATTGCTCGAATCCGGCGAGAGAAGAAAGGCGCTTGGCGAAGCTTTTCGACGGCGGGTCGAGAGCGTTTACAGCCCGGCGCCGATCATCGAGCGGATTTGCCGCGCATATGATTTGATTTTGAACTCGCAATCGCGTGAGGCATAATCGCCGTCGAATTCGACAACCCCGCTAAACAAAAGAGCAATCAGTCCGGTAACCAATACCATCAATGATAGATCGAAGCATCGCAACGCCCGTCAATCTCAATCGCCGCCAGAGCGCGGTCAGCAGATTGTTGAGCGATCAATCTCTGCTCGACGTAATTCGCGTTTCATTACTGCTTGTCGCGCACATCCTGCTGGGATTGTCGCTCAGCGTCGCGCCATCTATATCCAACGTCCACGTCATCGCCGTTCTCGCGGCGGGTTCGTGGTACGCGTTGTCGCAACCGCGCCTGGAGCGGGCGGCGTACCTGGGCGCATACATCACCGGCGCTGAGACGTTGTGGCGAATGACGAACGCAGACGTGTTTTGGGAGACAGGCAAATACGCGATTGCGGGCGTCTTCATCCTGGCGTTGCTGCGGACGGGACGGTTGAAAGGGCCGGTCATGCCTTTCTTCTTCCTGATGCTGATGCTGCCGTCGCTGGTGATGCCGCTGGCCAGCGTGGAGGAATCGGAACTGCGCAATCAGGTCAGCTTCAATCTGTCGGGGCCGCTGGCGCTGGCGATCAGCGCGTGGTTCTTTTCGCACGTCAAATTATCCGGGCCGCAGCTACAAAAAATGTTCCTGGCGCTGATCTGTCCGGTAGTCTCCATTGCGACCATCGCGGTTTATAAAATCGTGACCGCTACGAAGCTGGTCTTCATAGACGATTCGAACCTGCTGACGAGCGGCGGTTTCGGCCCCAATCAGGTTTCGGCCATACTGGGGCTGGGTTCGTTGATGGCGTTTCTGCTGGTGCTGGATCGAGCAGTGTCGCGCGGACTCAGGATCATCTTCTTTCTCGTTTCGCTCTCGCTGATCGCGCAGAGCGCGCTGACATTCTCGCGCAGCGGTTTGTACATGGCCTGCGGCGGAGCGCTGCTGGCCGTGATTTTTCTGATTCAGGACAGGCGCGCCAGATTCCGGTTGTTCGCGGTGATCGTGACGCTCTTCCTTACAATCAGCTTCATACTGCTTCCGCAACTGGACGAATTCACCGGCGGGGCGTTGTCCAAACGGTTCAGCGACACACGGCTGACGGGACGCGACAATCTGGCGATGGCCGACCTGCAGGTCTTCGCCAATCATCCTGTCTTCGGCGTGGGGCCGGGGCAAACGCGCCATTATCGCAACCCTGAATTCGGGCGAGGATATTCGACAGCCGCCGCTCACACAGAGTTCTCGCGCCTTTTGTCTGAACACGGCGTCTTCGGATTGATCGCCATCCTCGTGCTGCTGAGCATGGCTCTACAGAATTTCAGGCAATCCCGAACCGCGAGAGGCCGGGCCGTAGCCGGTTCGATGACCGCGTGGAGCCTGCTGTTTATGATCGGCGCGGCGATGCGGCTGGTCGCCCCGTCATTCGTTTTCGGCATGACTGCGGCCACGATACTGCCGGAAAGCGAACCGGAACCTGCCAATGTCCAGCCCAGAATCTGAAAACAAACGCATGCCTGAAAAGATTGTGTGTCGGGTCTGTGGCCAGTCTTCCACCCAACAATCCATCGGCAGGGTCATCAACGGTTCCTACCCGCTGCTCAAGTGTCCTGAATGTTCGACGATCCTGGCTGACCAGTGCCGCGTCGAGAGCAAGAAAATCTATGACGAGTTGTACGATCAGGAAGGCTTGCAGGCATACGAACAACACCGTCTGGAATTCGAGAAGATCTTCAATGGTGGAAAGCCTCATCGTCCGTATCAGGAACGTCTGCTGGCAAAAGTCGAAAAGATGTGCCCAGGCCGGCGGATGATTGAAATCGGCGGCGGCGTAGGCATATTCGGCAAGATCGCCGTTTCGCGCGGATGGGATTACACCAACTACGACGTTTCCGAAGTCGCGCTGAGCTACGCCGAAAAACTGGGTTTGAAAACCAGGCTGATCGAAAATCAACGGATCAGCCTGCCCGCGAATTCCGCCGATCTGATCGTGCTTTGGGAAGTGATCGAACACATCTGGGAAGTCTCCGGCTATTTGAAGATCATCCGCGAGGCGCTCGTTCCGAACGGCGTCTTGCTGATGAGCACGCCCAATTATTTCCGCGCCGCCTATCAGAGATCGGATTCCTGGGGAGTCGGCGCGGCCCCGCCGGTTCACGTCAATTTTTTCACGCAGGAATCTTTAGGCGCGGCCCTCCGGCTCAACGGCTTCTCGAAGAACGATGTTTTTGTCCGCAGAATCTATCTGCCCGCGAGCAAATCTCTGGAAGGCGCGCTGAGGCCCTTGAAATTTTTGCTGCGACTGGAAGAGCCGCCGACACTCTTTTCCATCTCGCGCCGAAGCTGAGAATGGTCGAAGCGAAGCAACCATGGTATTTGTCATAGCTACCTCCTCCTGGAAAGATGGAACGGCTGTGCCGAGTCATTTCAAAGCGCTCGCCGATGAATTGGTCAGGCGCGGTCACCAGGTCATCATTCTGGTCGCCGGCCGGACGATAGAAGCGGAGGAGCGGAGCGGTAATCCGATCGTCTTCAACTGGCCTTCGAGACGACCTACAAAAATAAAAGACGCGATCTTCGCGCACAGGCTTTTTTCTCAACACCGGCCCGATTGTCTGGTCGCCAATTTCGGCGCCGTCAATGTGATGACAATCGCCGGCTGGCTCACGCGCGCGCCGGTCCGCGTGGTCTGGTATCACACGCTGTACGAGGCGATAAAAATTGACAACAAATTGCCCGCGTGGAAGCGAAAGGCGCTGGCCTTGAGAAAGCGAATGGTTTACCGGCTGGCCACGCACTTCGTTCCGGTCACGTTCGCGGCGCAAAAAGACCTGTGCTCGGTCTTCGGCGTCCCAGCAGAACGATGCTCCGTCTTCTACAATTCGCTCAGCGATCCGGCAGGCCCTGAACAAGCTCAACTCAATTCATCATCCGGAAATTATCAGATCGTCTGCGTTGGCCGCTTCGATCCGGTGAAAGGTCAGGACGTGTTGATCAGAGCCTTGCCCGCGATCAAGGCGGAGTTCCCCAATCTCAAGGTCAACTTCGCAGGCGAGGGCGCGCAGAAAGAAAACTGCCGGCGATTGGCGCAATCGCTCGGCGTCGAGGATTTGTGCGTCTTTTGGGGCAACGTGTCACACGCGGAGGTTTTGAATTTGATCAAGGCTTCGGACATCAGCGTGATTCCGAGCCGGTCGGACAATTGCCCAATGACACTGATCGAATCGCTGGCCTGCGGCAAGCCGGTCATCGCGTCCAACGTGGGCGGCATCCCGGAGTTGATAGACGACAGAGTTGAAGGCTTTCTGGCGCCGCCGGACGATCACGAAGCGCTGGCGGAAAAAATCATGCGGCTGTTGAAAGACAGCGCGATGAGACGGGCTGTTTCGACAAACGCGCGGAACCGCTTCCTGAAAGATTACGATCTGCGTTCGGCTGTGTCGCGCGAGGCGGCGTGGTTGGAGCAGATTGCCAGCGCGGGCAGAAAAAATTGAATATTGGTTGTAACTGCTCAACCTTTCTTCGTCCCATCGGGACGGTTTGATTTTAGGCAGGTCGTTTACGGCCTGCATGCAAAGGCAAACGATTTTCACGTCGCGTAGCGACGGTTGAAACCAGCATCGCAATTGATTCAATCGTCGCTACGCGACGAAATATATTTCATGGCGTCTCATGCAGGCCGTAAACGACCTGCCTAAAATCAAACCGTCGCTACGCGACGAAGAGGGCTGAGCAGTTACGAATAGTAGTAAAACGGAGATGGTAAAACCTGCGGTATTGCTGGTCGGCAATCTTCTTTCCGCGTCGGTCGGTGTCCGCAGCGTCAGCGAAGATCTGGCCGCCAGGCTCTCAGCGGCGGGATGGAAAGTCATCATCACGTCTGAAAAACCGGAGCGCTTTTCACGATTGCTGGACATGATTTTGACCGTCTGGCGGCGGCGGCGTGAATTCGATGTGGCGAACGTGGAGGTTTTCAGCGGGCCGGCGTTCTTCTGGGCTGAGATCGTTTGCTTGCTGCTGCGGCTGATGGGCAAACCTTTCATCCTGACTTTGCACGGCGGCAGTTTGCCGGAATTTGCGCAACGCTGGCCCGGACGAATTCGCCGATTGCTGAGACAGGCGGTGTTTGTCACCGCGCCATCCGGCTATCTGACCGAGCGAATGTCGGCCTATCGCCCCGATCTGATCCTGCTGCCCAATCCGCTGAACCTCGAAGCGTATCCGTTCCGCCATCGGGTTCAGGCCGAGCCGAGGCTGGTCTGGCTGCGCGCCTTCCATAGAATTTACAATCCCACGCTCGCGCTGCGAGTAGTTAAACAGTTGGCGAGCGAATTCCCCGAAATCCATTTGAATATGATCGGCCCCGACAAAGGCGATGGCAGCGCTGAAGAAGTCCGGCAGGCAATTTCGGAGCCTGGAATTTCGCGCCGGGTCAGTCAGATCGGAGCCGTCGCCAAGACCGCAGTCCCGCAGTATCTGGATCGCGGCGATATTTTCCTGAACACGGCAAATGTGGATAATACGCCCGTGAGCGTGCTCGAAGCGATGGCCTGTGGATTGCTCATCGTCAGCACGAACGCCGGCGGTATTCCCTATCTGCTCGAACACGAACGCGACGCGTTGCTCGTCCCGCCTGATGACAGTCAGGCTATGGCCGACGCAGTACGAAAAATCCTTACCTCCCCCCAGTTCGCTGAAAGGCTTTCGCTGAACGCCCGAAGAAAAGCCGAACAACACGATTGGCTTGTCATCCTGCCCCAGTGGGAACGCCTCTTTGAGGCGGCGATTCACAAAAGCGGCCCAAAAGTAGAAAGACAGAAGTAAGAAAGACGATGGGTAAATTGGATCTTCTCTACCAACGGTTGCCCGTCTGGGCGCAGCACGGGGCGGTCACCGCGTATGGCCTATACTGGCATTGGGCGCGATTCGGGGGAGGTTATCAAAACGCGCTCGATGGATATTTGCGGCGGGAGCGGTTGACGGCTGATGAATGGCTGAGCTGGCAGCGCGAAAGATTGAAAGAACTGCTCGGCGCTTCCGCACAGAAAGTGGCCTTTTACCAAAACAATTGGAGCCAGTCTGAGAAAAACGCCGCGATGGCAGGCAGGCTGGAGGATTTGCCGTTGCTCGAAAAAGACGCGGTTCGCAACGATCCGCGCGCGTTCCTCCGTCCTGAAGTCCGGCGGCCTCTGGTTCATCACACCAGCGGTTCGACGGGAACTCCGGTGGCGAGTTTGTGGACTGTCGAAGAGTTGCGCAGTTCGATGGCCGTGCGCGAGGCGCGGTCGGCTCTCTGGGCAAAGGTTTCATTTCGATTGCCGCGCGCGACTTTCTCCGGGCGTTTGATCGTTCCCGATCCGCAGAGCGACGGGCCGTTTTACCGCTTCAATGCGATTGAAAAACAGGCCTATTTTTCGGCCTTCCATCTGCGCCCGGACACGGCGCGGCATTATGTCGCGGCGCTCGGTAAACACAACATTCAATGGCTGACCGGTTACGCAGTGTCTTACTATCTGCTGGCGAAATTCATTCTCGACCAGCGGCTGGAGGTTCCGCTGTTGAGAGCCGTCGTGACGACGAGCGAGAAAGTCACCGATGAGATGCGGCAGGTGATGGAAGCGGCTTACGGCTGCCCCGTGTACGAAGAATACAGCGCGGTTGAAAACGTTCTGTTCGCCAGCGAGTGTGAACAAAGGCGGCTGCACGTCAGCCCGGACATCGGCGTAATCGAGATTTTGCGGCCCGATGGCGGAGCGTGCGCGCCCGGCGAAACCGGAGAGGTTGTGGCCACAGGATTGATGCGATGGTCGCAGCCGCTGATCCGTTACCGGCTGGGCGATCTGGCTTCGTGGAGTGAAGAGCCTTGCCCGTGTGGGCGCGCGATGCCGGTGATCAAAGAAGTCGTCGGACGCATTGAAGATGTCGTGGTCGGCCCCGACGGACGGCAGTTGGTTCGCTTTCACGGCATTTTTGTGAATCAGCCGAACGTGCGCGAGGGACAGATCGTTCAGGAAGCTTTGAACCGGATCAGAGTAAAAATTGTGCCTGCAAACAGCTTCGATGAAGCCGATGTCGCGGACATCGCTCATCGGGTGCGGCAGCGGCTCGGGCCGCAAACGGAAGTGATCGTCGAACAAGTCCATGAAATCCCACGAACCAAATCAGGAAAATTCCAGGCAGTCATCTCCCTCATTGGCAGATAGGAAGTGGGGAGTGGGGAGTGGGGAGTGGGGAATGGGAAATAGTTTCCTTTCCCCTACTCCCTACTCCCCACCCCCTACTCCCCTGTTCGTCAGCGTCATCATGCCCGTCAGAAATGAGGCTGGTTACATCAAACGCAGCCTGGGCGCGGTCTTCGCGCAGGATTACCCAGCCGATTCCTTTGAAGTCATCGTGGCCGACGGAATGTCCAGCGATGGAACCAGAGAGATCGTGCGGGAGTGGCAAACGCGGTTCTCCAACCTCAAGATGATTGACAACGAGGGAAAGATCGCGCCGACCGCCTTGAACGTCGCCATTGCGAGCGCTCGCGGCGATGTCATCGTTCGCGTTGACGGCCATTGCGAAATCGCGCCCGATTACATCAGCAAATGTGTCGGTCATCTGCAAAGAGATCAGGTGGACGGCGTCGGCGGATGGCTGGAAACCATCGGCGAGACGGCGACGGCGAAAGTCATCGCCGCCGCGATGAGTTCCCGCTTCGGCGTCGGCGACGCGGCCTTCCGCACCGCCAAAGACCGGACGATGCTAACCGACACTGTGGCCTTCCCCGCCTACACCCGCGCGGCAATCGAACGAGCCGGGCTTTTCGACGAGGAAATGATTCGCAATCAGGATTGCGAATACAACTTCCGCCTGCGCAAACTCGGCGCGAAGATTCTGCTCGCCGATGACGTTCGCGCCCGTTATTACAGTCGCGGCGACATCCGCTCGCTGATCCGGCAATATTTTCAGTATGGTTACTGGAAAGTTCGCGTCCTGCAAAAACACCCGCGTCAGATGTCGCTGCGTCAGTTCATCCCGCCGCTGTTCACCGCCTCGCTGCTGATGTCGGCGATTCCAGCGTTGATCCTGTCGTTCAGCGCTCAAAGGCCATTGGCCCTGGCCGCCTGGACGCTGACAGCGGCGATTTGTTGTTGCTATGTGATAGCCAATTTGGTAGCTTCTGGCCGGTTAATGGGAAAGATCGGCTGGCCCCATTCGTTTCTTCTACCGCTCGTTTTCACCTCGATCCATTTAAGCTACGGGCTGGGTTTTTTACTGGGACTGATCAAATTCGCCCCACGATGGTCGCAATGGCTATCGGGCAAGGAAAAGTAGCGGCGCCTCTCGCTCCTGCTCCAACGAAAGCGCTACAGTCTGGCAGGCCCCAATTCAGGATAAAGTTCAAGATGAAGTATCTGATGAAATTTCAGAAATCCCTTTCTGCGACGGGCGTCACAATTGGCCTGCTCTTTCTGCTGATTCTCGCCGTCAAACTTTACGGCGTCGTGGGAAACGATCACAGCTTAGCGGCCAGCCAATTTCAAACGGTGAAACTCGATCTGAAGGCCACCGCCGTCTCTCCGACACAGATCCAGCTCGATTGGAAGTTGTCGAACGCCAGGGCTAATACTCCGTTTCTGATTTATCGCGCGACAGCGGCGGCGCAGGATTTCGTTTACATCAATTCGGCGCAGCCCAACTCCGTCTCCACCATCTTTCTCGACCAAAACCTGGCCACCAATACCACCTATCATTACAGGATAAAAACCACGATTCGCGGCGCGACAACTGAAACGGTGACCTCGAACACAGTCACGATCAAAACTCCGGCTGCTGACAATCAAACAACGCCGACTCCAACTCCAACTCCTGCTCCAACTCCAACTCCAGCGCCGACTCCCGCTGTCACACCAACACCGGAGCCGCCGCCGCAGCCCGTCCCGGCAAGCGGTGTTTTCGTCGCTCCCGACGGAAAGCAGACTAACAGCGGAAGCAAAAACAGCCCGCTCGATCTGGCGACGGCCTTATCCCGCAAGAGTCCCGCCAAACCGGGAGACACCATCTGGCTGAGAGCCGGCGTTTATCGAGGCGCATTTGAAAGCACGATCAGCGGCTCATCCAACGCGCCGATCACCGTGCGGCCATATCCGGGCGAACGTCCCGTCTTTGATTGTCCCGACCGGGCGCAGGTGTTGCCGATGATCACGGTCAACGGCGAATACACTCACTTCCGCGATTTCGAGATCACCTGCTCCGATCCCGACCGCACTCTTGGACGTCCGGGCGGAGTCGGGTTGTTCGGGCGAGGAACGAAACTGATCAACCTGGTTATTCACGACACGGGCATCGGCATCGGCGGATGGACTCCGGCCATTGACGCCGAAATTTACGGCTGTCTCATTTACCACATCGGCTGGCAATTGAATCAGCAGGATCGCGGTCACGGTCACGGCGTCTACATCCAGAACAACACGGGAACCAAACGCGTCGCGGACAACATCATCTTCGACAATTACGGATTCGGCATTCACGCCTACACCGAAAACGGCACGATCAAGGGCTTCAACTTCGACGGCAACACGGTCTTCGGCAGCGGCTCGCTGGCGATTCCCGCAGGCACTTACTACCCGAACATTCTGGTCGGCGGTTTCAAACCGTCCGAGCGTGTGACGTTGACGAACAATTATCTTTATCACCCGCTCAACAGCATCGTTTACAACTGCCAGTTGTTTTACGTGGCGAAAGACAATCAGGACGTGACGCTGCGCGGCAATTACATCGCCGGAGGCTCCGAAACGCTGCACATCCACGAATGGCATAAAGCCGCCGTGTTCGGCAACACATTCATCGGCGCAGTCTATCTGGTGAGCGTCGCGCCAGCCTCCGGTTATCTGCCTTCCGATTACGCCTGGGACAACAACAACTACGTTTCGCTGAATCAGACGCCCTCCTATTCGCCGTTAGCCTTCGGGCTGGATGGAAAATACGTCGGGCACAACTTCAACTCCTGGCAGAAAGCGACCGGCTTCGACAAAAACGGCAGCTACCAACAGCCGCCTTCAGGCCGCCCGACTGGCGTGAAAGTTTTCGTGCGCCCGAACCAGTACGAAGCGGGGCGCGCCAACATTACCGTCTTCAACTGGGACTTGAACAATCAAGTCGCGGTTGATCTGTCCAATGTGCTCAGCCGTGGAGACCGTTACGAAATCCGCGATGCGCGGAACTTTTACGGTCAACCGGTCTTGTCCGGCGTTTACGACGGCAAGCCATTGAGCCTGCCGATGGCCGGCTCGAAACCCGCGCCAGAATTCGGCGCGTTCGTAGTCAGAAAGCAATCCGGGTCTTCTCCGGCGCCGACTCCAACACCTGCCCCGACTCCTACCCCGAAACCCGCCCCGGCTCCTACTCCAAAACCCAATCCGACTCCGACCCCGACTCCTACTCCAACACCGGCGCCAATCGAAACAAACGCAATCCCGCTGGATTCTGAAGAGCAGAAGCTGCTCGATTTGATCAACAATTACCGTTTTGAAAGAGGCCAGAGTCCGCTCGGCGCTTCAATCTCTTTGACCAACGCCAGCAACTGGCACTCTCAGGACATGGCCGAGCACAGCTATCTCAACCGCATTGACAGCCTCGGTCGCCCGCCGATGAAGCGCGCCCGCGATTTCGGATTTCCGGGCGATCTGGCGCCGATTGAAGAGAACACGCTGGTCGCGGTGAATCACTTAGGCCCGCAAAATGTCTTCGACACGTGGAGATTAACCGCGTCAGGCAATGCCATCCTGCTCAAACCATTCTGGAAGACTGCCGGAATCGCTCGCGCGTTCGACCAATCGGCTGATCGCTGGTTCTGGAATGTCACGTTCGGCGCTTACTGGGATAAAACGATTCCGCTGGCGGGCGAAGATGAAGAAGGCAAGATTGATCGCAACTATCTGATCCGCACGCGGCCACCTGCGGAATCGCTTTCAGCGGGACATCGGCTGAGCGGCTACGGCGATGACGGCTCTCAGTACGATCCAGTCCATTGCGACCTGGACACCGCGCCGCAAACCTGCTGGCACGATCCGCCGCCGCAAACCAACACACGGCTCAATGAGCCATCACTGCCCGAAAATCTGACCGGCAAGTGGGCGCTTCAATACACGATTTCATCGCAAGGCGTCGTTCACGCCAATCTGGGCAATTGGGACCGCACCGGATTTTCCATCGAGTTGCAGATCAATCCCGGCGGCTCGTGGACGATGCGGGGCTACAGAGCGGTTCAAACGCCTCAGCCGATTGAAAGCGGCTCCTGGCAATCGGTTCACGACGCCGCGCGAAACGAAGAGATCGTCACCTTCATTCGCCAGAACGGAGCGCCGCGCGCGATCATTCGCATTCACGCCGCGCAGGATCAACTTACATTCTTCGCGGTTGACGGAGGCGGGATGATGAAAAACTTCCTTCGAGGAATCGCTGCGGATGATAATCGGGACGACGATCCGCAAATAATCTTTTTACCGAAAGAGTAGGGGGAGGGGAGTAGGGAGTGGGGAGTGGGGAGAAGATGCCGTTCCCCACTCCCCATTCCCCATTCCCCATTCCCCATTCCCCACTCCCTACTCCCCACTCCCCTCCTACTCCAGTTTCCGCTGCAAAGAGCGAATCTGGTTGTGAAGTTTCTTTCCGAGACAATCGCATTTTTCCAGAATGGGATTGATCCGCTGAGGCTGACTGAGTTCCACCCGCCTGGAAAGAATCAGATGGGTTTCGGTTTCCTTCAGACTGCCCTGAGCAATTTGCAGAAAGCGAATGTAATCCCTGGTACCTTCCCTGCCGTATCCCTCCGCAATATTCGCGGGAACTGACGCGCTCGCTTTGCGAATTTGTATCGTCATTCCGAATAACTCTTCTTTCGGGAAATTGCGGGTCAGACGATAACAATCCTCCGCGATTTCCATCCCCAGCTTCCAAGTCTCCAAGTCTTGATAAGATTCGATCTTCATACTGTCCTCCGGTTAAGTGATCAGGAGTAGGAGTGGGGAAAAGGCATCACTCCCCACTCCCCACTCCCCACTCCCTACTCCCCACTCCCCACTCCCCACTCCCCACTCCCCACTCCCCACTCCCAATCATTCCACTGCCGCCGACGCCATCGCCACGAACGCGCTGATTTCATCGGCCATATCGCCGTCGTCGCTCAGTCGCTGCAGCAAAATTATCCCCACCAGTTCCTTTTGAGGATCAACAAAACCGTAAGTCCGGTATAGCCCGCCGTGCCCGTAAGTCCCGATTGAATTCAGCCGGAACATCCCTTCGACGTTTCGCACTACAGCCCAACCGAGGCCGAACCCCATTCCGGGCGAGAACCCGGCTTTCAGGTCGCCGGTGTGAACGCGCGTCATCAAATCCACCGAAGCTTTCGACAGAATCCTTTTGCCGCCGAACGCGCCGCCGTTGAGCATCATTTGATAAAAGCGAAACAGATCGGGCGCGGTTGAATACAACCCGGCTTCGGGCGCGGGATATTTCGCGCTGGCGCGATAAAGATCAACGTCCGCTTTCTTCAACGTTTTGCCGTCGTATTGATAGATCGCGGCGATACGGTCGTATTTGCCGTCAGGCACGAAGAAATGGCTGTCTTTCATCCCCAGCGGCTGAAAGATTCGTTCGGTGATGAACTCCTCGTATCTTTTGCCTGAAACGACCTCGATGATGCGGCCCAGCGTGGCGATGCCCATGTTGCTGTAGCTCCATTTCGTTCCAGGCTCGAATTCGAGCGGGCGCTGCGGGAAGGCGTCTACGGCCTCGGCCAGCGTGCGGTCGCGTTTGTCGAACAGGTCTTTGAAGTCGTCGGGGTAACCGCCGCCCATTCCCGACGTGTGCGTCAGCAGATCGCGGATAGTGATCGGGCGCGAGGGCTTTTTGATTTCGGAGAGTTCGTTTTCGGTGTCACGGCCTTCTCGTTCTTTTGCCGCCACTTTCAACTGGATGCTCGCAAAATTGGGAAGATACTTTTGGACGGGATCGGTAATCGCAAGCATTCCGTCTTCGACCAGAATCATGATTCCGGCGGCGGTAATCGGCTTGGTCATCGAAGCGACCTGAAAGATGGTGTCAATCCGCATCGGCGCCTTCTGCTCCAAATCCTGAAAGCCGGCTGCGTTCTGGTGGACGATCTCACCGCGATGAGCGATTAGCGTAACGATGCCCGCGGCGCGTCCCTGGTCAACGAACGATTTCATTCGCGCGTGGATCAGGCTGATGCGGCGCTCATCTATCCCGTGGCTTCTCGCAGGTTTCGCTGACGCCGCTTCCTGTTTCCCTTTTCGGCGCGACTGAGCCTCAGCGACGTTTTGAACCAACAGCGATAAAAACAGAACAAAGATTACAACCGCTCTTGTCATCTCTTCTCCGCTATTTTCCCGTAGCCGTCTTTCTGATGCCGTGATATTTCACGTCAATGGCGATCCTGCCCGCCCATTTTTTCGGCGCGGGTTTGCCGAGCGCCCAATGAATGGCGTTGAAGACCAGCCGCTGAACAGCTTCGACTTGAAAGTCTTCAGGATGTCCGAGTGTGGTCATAAAAACGCGGCCTCCGGCTTTGTTCTTCCAGGTCCACGCGACAGGATTATCAATCGCGTCCTTGCGTTCGGGATCAACCGCGTGGCCGATCAACAACCGCTTCGCGTCAGGCGGCGGATAGTTCGGCAGCACGTTGTAAAGCCACGAGCGCACGTGAAACGACTTGTCTATGCCAGTCAGGATCGGATCGTTCGCCGCAGCCGGCCCTTGGTTATTGACTGTCACGTCCGTGCTCGAACGGTGGCCGTAATGGTAATGCCCGCCGCCCCAACCCGGAGGCCCGCCCAGATAATCAGCCGCAAACGCGTTCCATTTTTCCAGTTCGTGGCCTTTCGGATAGTTGAACGCGTGCGTCGTCGTGCGAAACGCGACAACCGGTTTGCCAGAATCGAGATATTTGCGGATGTGTTCGATTTGATCTTTCGGCAACCGCCGCCAACGCAGGAAGAAGACAGCCGCATCGGCGTTGCTCAACGCTTCGAGTCCGGGAATGTTCTCTTCGGCGTTCTCGTCCGGATAAGCCTTCAACACAATCGTCCGCATGCCGTAACGTTTCTCAAGCTCAGCCGCGATGATCGGCATCGTTTCTTCCGAACTGTATTCGTGATCGCCTGTGACGAAGACCACGCGCAAGACTTTCGGCGCGCCAGCGACGAAGGCAAGCGACGCAAACGACAGCGCAACCGCGCAACACGCCAGCAAAAATTTTCGGTTCATAGTTTGAGATTCCTGTAAGTTTTGCGGCAGTTTATGGCAGGCCTTTAATTGCGTAAAGCTGCTCCGGCGATCTGAAATCCCATCCCATCGCGCGCAGAATCGAGGTCTTGACGGAAAAAGCCAGTTATGGGAGCATACGCCCTCGCTTGAGCCAGACGGCAAAGCGATTGATCATCTCGCATTGACAAGGCGGCGTAGCCAAGTGGTAAGGCAGAGGTCTGCAAAACCTTTATCCATCGGTTCGATTCCGATCGCCGCCTCCATTCCTTCCCTTCACTTAAACTTTCACCGAACATCGAGCGCCCTCATTTACCCTCTTCAGTTTTCAATCCGCTTACCTTAGGATTGCGGCGCTGACACATCCAGGCCCCGTGAACGACTTCATCATCTCTTTTCAAAAAAATAGAACAGCGGGTTCATGAACAAAGAAGAATTGAAACGACTCGAAGACGATCTTTGGCGCAGCGCCGACACCTTGCGCGCCAACTCCGATCTCAAATCCAGCGAATACTCCACGCCCGTGCTGGGGCTGATCTTCCTCAAATTCGCGGACAACAAATACCGGCGGCACGAGCAGGCGATTCTGGACGAATACAACCGGCTCAAAGGCACGAGGCGGGAAAAGCCGCTCCCGGAAATCGCCATTGAAAAATGCGGCTTCTATCTGCCCGATCACGCCCGCTACGATTACCTGCTGAAGTTGCCCGAAAAGGAAGACATCGCCAAATCCATCAAGAAGGCGATGAAAGCCATTGAGGAACACAAGCCGGAGCTTCAGGGCGTTTTGCCGCAGGATGAATATTTCCGCCTGACGCGCACCGACAAAAGCATTCCGAAGCAGTTGCTGAAAAATTTCGCCGACATCCCAGCCGACGCCAGCGGCGATCTGTTCGGGCAAATCTATGAATACTTCCTCGGCAACTTCGCGAAGGCGGAAGGCCAGGGCGGCGGCGAGTTTTTCACGCCGCGTTCGGTCGTCCGCCTGATGGTCGAAATCATCGAGCCGCATCGCGGAACGGTCTTCGATCCGGCCTGCGGTTCCGGCGGAATGTTCGTGCAATCGGCCAGCTTCATCGCGCGGCATCGCCACGAATTCGCCGACGGCGGCGCGGGCGATCTGTTCGTTTACGGGCAGGAAAAGAATCTTGAGACCGTGAAGCTGGCGCGAATGAATCTGATTGCGCGGCGACGTGCGGCAAGGCATCAGCTATTACGAAGACCATTTCGGCAGCTTCGGCAAATTCGATTACGTGATGGCCAATCCGCCGTTCAACGTTGACGACGTCAGCCTCAGTTCGGTCGAAAAAGACATCCGGTTCAACACCCACGGCATCCCGCGCAACAAATCGAAGGCGCCGAAAGCCGAGCAGGGCAAGGAGACCGTGCCGAACGCGAATTATTTGTGGATCAACCTGTTCGCCACATCGCTGAAGCCTGAAGGCCGGGCCGCGCTGGTGATGGCCAATTCCGCTTCAGACGCGCGACATTCCGAGGCCGAAATCCGCCGGACGCTGATCGAGCGCAACCTGATTTACGGGATGCTGACTTTGCCGTCGAACATGTTTTACACGGTCACGCTGCCCGCGACGCTTTGGTTTTTCGACAAGGCCAAACCGGACGACAGCATTCTGTTCATTGACGCGCGGAACATCTTCACCCAGATTGACCGCGCGCACCGCGAATTTTCGGAAGAGCAAATCCAGAACATCGCCGTCATCAGCCACCTGCGCAAAGGCCGCCGCGACGAATTCATCCGCCTCGTGGATAGTTACTTCGCCGCAGGGATGGAAAAGCTCGGCGAAAACAGGGATCGCGTCGGCCCCGTCGCCGGATTGTGCGCGCCGGAGAAGCTGCTGGATTACGTCGAGAATTTCATCATTTTTTACAAGGAAAGCCAGAAGATCATCGCGCAGAATCACCAGTTCATCGGCGTCAACAAGGCGTATCGCGAATTCCAGCGGCGCGAAGAGAAGCGGGGCAAGCTGGGCGTGTTCTGGCACACGCAGGGGTCGGGCAAGAGTTTTTCGATGATCTTTTACGCGCGAAAGATTTTCCGCAGGCTGACGGGCAATTTCACCTTCGTGGTGATCACCGACCGCGACGACCTGGACGGGCAGATTTACCGCAACTTCCTCAACACGGGCACGGTGCAAAAGAGCGAAGCCGCGCAGCCGAAAAACAGCGAGGAGATGCGCCGCTTTCTGGGCCAGAACAAACGCCTGGTCTTCACGCTGATTCAGAAATTCCGCTGGCCGAAGGGACAGGAATATCCGCTGCTTTCCGCGCGCGACGACATCATCGTGATCGTGGACGAAGCGCATCGCACGCAGTACGAATCGCTGGCGGAAAACATGCGCAAGGGATTGCCCAACGCGAACTATCTGGCGTTCACGGGCACGCCGCTGCTCGGACGCGACCGGAAAACCAACGAGTGGTTCGGCGATTACGTCAGCGAATACAACTTCAAACAGTCAATGGACGACGGGGCGACGGTTCCGCTCTTTTACGAAAAGCGCGTGCCCGAAGTGACGATCCAGAACGAAGACCTGAGCGAAGAGTTTTACGAGATTCTGGAAGACGAAAACCTGGACGACACTCAACAGGCCAAGTTGGAGAAGAAATTCGCGCAGGAGCTGGAAGTCATCAAACGCGACGACCGGCTGGAAACCATCGCCAAAGACATCGTTTATCACTTTCCGCGCCGGGGCTATCTGGGCAAAGGGCTGATGATCGCCGTGGACAAGTTCACGGCGGTGAAGATGTACGACAAGACGCAGCGGCTTTGGAAAGAGGAATTGAGAAACCTGCAAGGGCGCATCAGCCAATCCACCAGCGACATCGAAAAAGCGCGGCTGAAAAAGATCGTGGAATACATGCGCGCCGCGCAAATGGCGGTCGTCATCAGCGAAGAAGCCGGCGAAGAGGAAAAGTTCAAGAATCAGGGGCTGGACATCAAACCGCACCGCGCCCGCATGAATCAGTTGGACGAACACGGCCACGACATCGAATACAACTTCAAGGACGCGGAACATCCGCTGCAACTGGTCTTTGTGTGCGCGATGTGGCTGACGGGCTTCGACGCGCAGACGGTTTCGACGCTCTACCTGGACAAGCCGATGAAAGACCACACGCTGATGCAGACGATTGCCCGCGCCAATCGCGTGACGCCGCACCAGGTCAACGGCGTGACGAAAACCAACGGCGAGATCGTGGATTACTACAACGTCTTCCGAAACATGAAGAAGGCGCTGCGCGATTACGCCCAGGGAGAGGAAGGATTGGAGGAAGTCCCGGTCAGGGAGAAAGCCGAACTGTTCGCGCTGCTCGATGATGCCGTCGAGCAAGGCTTGGCGTTTTGCCAGGAAAAAGACGTTGATTTGCGCGCGCTGCTGGAGCGGCGGGAAGTGTTCAAGAGCATCGAACAGTTCAAGCTGTACGCCGACACGCTGCTCGGCAATGACGAATGGCGCAAGGCGTTCAACGTCTACGAGAACACGATTTCATCGCTGTACGAAGCCTGCAAGCCGGAGATTCTGGGGCGTGATGTCGTCCGATCCGTGGCGGTCTTCCAGTACCTGCGCGGCGTGATTGACAGCATCATCGAGCAACAGGACATTGGCGCGGTAAGCCTGCGCATTGGGCAATTGCTGGACGAAAGCGTCGTCGTCAACGACGCCGAAGCCTTCACGCGGCAGGATCACAGCGCCGAATACCAAATCATCAAAAGAGGGAAAATCTGGGACCTCAGCAAAATCAACTTTGAAAAGCTGAAGGAGGATTTCCAACACGCCGAGTACAAGAACATCGAGATCGCCGACCTGCGCGCCTTCATCCAGCGCAAGCTTGAACAGATGCTGCAACAGAACGTGACGCGCGCCGATTTCGCCCAACGGTTGCGGCAGATCGTGGACAAATACAACGCGGGCGGCTCTTCGACGGAAAACTATTTTGAAGAGCTGATGAATTTCGCGAAGGAGATGCAGGCCGAAGACGAGCGGAGCGTCCGCGAGGGATTGACCGAAGACGAACTGGAATTATTCGACCTGCTGAAGAAGGAGAAGATGACGCAGGAGGAAACGCAAAAGGTCAAACTGGCGGCGAAATCCCTGCTGCATCGCCTGCTCGAAGCGCGACCGAAAGTTCTGGTGCAGGATTGGCACAAAGATTCGCAGACGCAGAAAGCCGTCCGCTCCGAAGTGGAAAAGGCGCTGGACGAAAATCTGCCGGAGAGTTACGACCGCGTTTTGTTCAGGCAGAAATGTGACAACGTTTTCGAGATGATGCTGGATTACGCCAATAACGGGCTGAAGTGGGTGGCTTGAATTGAAAGGGGGAATCAATGCCTGAATCATCATGCAATCGGGACATAGACGGCGCTTCCGAACCGGCGCGCGAAATTCTGGCGATGGCGCTTGGACGCGTCGCCAACCAATACCGCAAAGGCGTGAGGCGGCGAACAAAAGCGCCCTGGGAGACGAGATTTGAGCGGCGAATGGCGAGGCATCGGGAACAGCCCGACCGAGACCGGGAGTGGGCATGCGGGACGGGTATGTTGGAGGCGGCCTGGAGCAGGCTTTATCGCCGGCAAGTGCGTTTGCTTCTATTCCTTCTGAGCCGCGAGGGGGTTTACGTCGTAAACAGCATTGGCCAGGTTTTCGGCTTCCGGGAAACAGGCCGGCAGTTTGGCGATATCCTGAGAACGCTCAACTGGAGTTGCGACGAGGAGCTACGCGACATAAGCCCGGCCTCCTTCGATGAATTGAACCTGGATGATCCATTGATTCGCGAGCATTTTTCCAAAAGAGCGAATAGCTTTGCCGCCGCAGCCGCCGAGGAAGGGTTGAGCTTCTTTTTCATCGGGGCCGAGTCTGACAAGATGAACAGTGTCTGGCGCCAGGGTTAGATCAGTTTGCAATTGTCTGTACGGTGTGGAGCGGGTAAAGAACCCGCTCCACATTGCCCTTTTTGCTTCTATTGACCTCGCAATTTAACCCTCAAAGTATTTCCGGCGGCCTGTACTTTGTTACCTGGCGCGCCAGTTTCCGCCTGCGGCTCACTTTGCGGGGCGCTGCAGGATTTCGGCCAGGGCCTGCATTCGCTTCGAGTCTGTTGCGCTCCCGGCCGTTCGAGCGCTTTCTTTCAGCGACCGCGCGAAGCTCTGGAGTTTTGCGCGACCTGTCCTCAGATGTGAACGCTCTGCGCTTTGAATCGCGTTCCGCATAGCGGTGATTCGATCCGCCGGCAGAGCCTGCGACCGCTCCAACTGATCCAGATAAGCCTTGGCGACTACCAACTGAGCAGGCCACACGATCCTTTGCTGGTTCTGCACATTCAGTTCAGCCACTCGCACTGTTTTCGCGGCGTCAATCTCATTCTGGGTCAGAAACTCGCTTGGGCTTAGTTCAAAGACGTCCAACCCGCGGGCGATCTCCGAACCGTAGATGTGGCCGTTGTACCAATAGGCCGACCAGTAGCCGCCCAGGACGAGCATCTTCGGATCAATCGGCCCGCGATCGAAATAGGCGATTTCGACCGGGTGATCCGCGTCGGTAAAGTCCACGACAGAGATGCCGCCCTGATACCAGGATTGCACTTCGATATCGCGTCCGGGGACGGGAATTAGCGAGCCGTTGTGCGCCACACAGTTCTCGGTGTCGCTCTGCGCCGCCGGCATCTTGTAATAGCTCGCGAAACTCAGCTTGTTATCCTTCAAATGAAACACCGCGTCGGCGCCCCATTTGTTCGGATCGTTGGGACGGCAACGCGCGCCCATTCCGCCTCCCCATTCGTCGGTGAACACGACCTTCGTCCCGTCGTTTGAAAACGAGGCCGAGTGCCAGTAGGAATAGTTCGGATCGTTGACGGCGTCCAGGCGCTTCGGATGCGCAGGGTCTTTGATGTCCAGCACGATTCCATTGCCGGAGCAGGCGCCTGCGGCCAACCCAATCGCCGAGTACACCGTAATGTCGTGACACTGGTCGGTGTCGGTTGGCTTCTCCATGCCTTCGCCGGCTTTACCGTGTGAACCTCCGCTGCTCAGGGCGTTGAGTACGCCCGTGCGAGGATCCATAAACACACGAGGGCTGGACACCACCCTTGCATTTTGCGGCGCGGCCAACGGAACTTTGATTACCTCGATTCGAAACAGCGCCGTGTTCGGGTCTTTATCCGGCGCGGCGTCTGAACACCCGGCCAGTTCTTCACCCTGGCGCACGAACGATGTGCCGGAGACGTAGATATAAACGTTGTTCTTATCCTTCGGATCAACGACAAGCGTATGCGTGTGCGAGCCTCGGCAGGTTTGCACTGCGGCCACCTGTCTGGGGCGCCGAATGTCGGATATGTCGAAAATCCTGACGCCGCGGAACCGGTCTTTTTGCGGCGCGGGCAACATCGGCTTGTTCGCTGCGCCAGCGGCCGGCGGCGGGTTGGGCGGAAATCCCTGGATGTCGCAATCAATGCGGCCATTGGGCATCTCAACCGACATAAACATCAGGTTCTTGTAGACCGACACATCCCCCTGTCCACCCGGACAAACCATCGAGGTTACCAGCTTGGCCTTCGCGGGGTTGGAGATGTCGAAGATATTGACGCCATAAAAATTGCCCTGAAACAGGTAGTTCCCCTTGAACGCAAGGTCCGAGTTTGCAAACGCCAGTTGAGCCATCACCATCTGGAAGGGCTTGGGCATCTTTGAGGTGTCGGCGACGCCGAGCGCTCCCAGTGTCTTCTGCACTTTCGGATTGCTGGGATCATCCGCGTCGAGTTGAAACGGCCCGGGTTTTGGGAGCAGCAGGATGTGCTTCATGCCCGCCGCTGCTTCTCCCGCGTCGTGCATTCCCGGTTTCAGTTTGGCTCGCGGGTCGTTGGTGTCTGAGCCGGTCATTCCGGCGGGGAGCGGCGGCGCCTGCTCAGGCGCGAACGGGTCCTGTTCTGCGTTCTTCTGTTCGGATTTAGCGTTTGCCGCCTTCGTTGGCTCCTGAGACGCGGGCGTTTGCGCCTGCATCTTGACGGCAAAACAGGGCCACAAAAGAAGTGAGCCTGCGAGCAAACGGAAAGCCAGGGTATGCACTCGATTCATCGTTTCTCCTTTAAAGTTTTTTTCTCAAGCATGTTTTGCATGATCCGGATTTCGGCGCGCTGACCGCTGTCTACATCGGTTGCGAAGTTGAACAATTCAGCGTCCTGCCCTGCGCCTGCGGTGTCGAACAAATCTTTCACCATGGTCAAAGCGCCGCCGTGATGCTGAATCATCCCTGTCAGAAACAGACGGTCGAACTCCTCGCCCTTTGCCTTCCTGAGCGCCTCCATCTGCTCCGAGCTAAGCATCCCAGGCATAAGCTCGTGCGACATGTTCCCGTGATGCATGTGATGCATGTCAGCCGTCGCCTCCGCAACGGGTTGCCCACGCGACACCAGCCACCGTTTCATAAACCTGATCTCGTCGGCCTGCGAATGGCTGATGCGCGCGCCGAGCGAACGCACATCCTTGTTTTCGGTATGCGATTCGATCAGCGCCGTCATCTCAACCGCCTGCGCATGATGCACGATCATTCCTTGCATGAACTGCGCATCCGCCGGAGAGACCGGCGGCAACTTGGCCCTGGTCGTCCGAGGGAGAACCCTCGTCGGTTTCCCCGGCGCTCCAGGTTGGACCACGACCGGCGCCGCTGGCGCAGCCTGCTGCGCATAGACGCGGAAAGAGGACAAACTTGCGAGAGCGCCCGCCGCAACAATCGCGCATGAACACGCCGCGACGCTCGATACAACTCGAATCTCCCAAACGCGCTTCATATAGAGACACTTCACATGACGTATGTGCCTAATCATACTCGGTAATAAAGAAATGTTCATGGGTTTTGGGTAGTTGGCCGTAGGTTTTAGTTCATCTGTAATGGCCAATGTCACTCGCGGCGATAATCCTGCGCGCCGTTTCAGACCACGCCAACCGCCGATCCATACTCATCGCCAGCCATCACTTTTCCATCCAGCATCTTCATCTTCCGGTCGGCCAGGTGAATGAAACGCGAGTCGTGAGTGACCAGACAGATCGTCGTTCCGCCCGCGTGCAATTGCTTCAATAAATTCATCACCATCTGCCCGCTGGCTGAATCCAGATTGCCCGTCGGTTCATCGGCCAACAGGATCGTTGGTTTGCAGGCCAGCGCGCGCGCCATGGCCACCAATTGCTGATGCCCGCCCGAAAGCTGGCCGGGACGATTGCGCGCGCGGTCAGCAATGCCGACCATCTTCAAAAGCTCAGTGACGCGCTCGCGCCGCTCGGACGATTTCATGTTCGAGTATGAGAGCGGCTGCTCGACGTTCTCGAACACCGACATATCGCCGATCAGATTGAAGCCCTGAAAGACGAAGCCAATCTCCTGATTGCGGATTCGCGCGCGGTCTGAAAGCTTCAGATTCTGAATCGGCTGGCCGTCAAAGCAATAGACTCCGGCGGTCGGAGAGTCGAGCAGGCCCATGATCGCCAGCAACGTGGATTTGCCGCAGCCTGACGGGCCGAACACAACCACGAACTCTCCGCGATTGATAGTCAGATCAATACCGTTCAGAACGCGCGATTCGACGCTTCCCTGACGGAAAGACTTCGTTATGTCTTCCATCAAAATCAGAGGCAAATTCATCGGCGGATTCGATGTCATCACTTTTTCTCCGAATGTTCGATGTCGTTTCTGAGAGGATTTCAGTCACGGATACGCTCGCGATACTGATCCGGTTCAATCGTTTTTCCCTTAATTCCGATCTTTTTTTGCGCGTCCGTCGAGTGTGCTAAAAAAATAGCACGCCGGCTTGATTTTGTCACGGTTGAAGTAAGTGCGGTTTCCGCGCGCCGGGTTTCAGCTATTTTTCTAACCCACGCGGCAATCGCTCGTTTCCACCGACAATTACGGCAGTTCGACGCGTCAGGGCGCAAAATATTCACCTGCTCTCAAAAACCACGATCTTCTTGATCGCGTCGCCGCGCGCGATGCGGTCAACGACATCCATTCCGCTCGTGACCCGGCCGAAGACTGTGTAACCGCCGTCCAGATGCGGCTGCGGCGAATGAGTGATGAAAAACTGGCTACCGCCGGTGTCCTTGCCCGACAGCGCCATCCCGACCGCCCCGCGCGCGTAAGGCCGGGTGTTGATCTCGCATCGAATCTGATAGCCGGGGCCGCCCTCGCCGTCGCCGCGCGGGTCGCCGCCCTGGATGACGAAGTTCGGCACGACGCGATGAAAAGTCAGATTGTTAAAGAAGCCTTTGCGCGCGAGCGTGATGAAGCTGTCCACCGTGATCGGCGCATCCTGCGGGAAGAGTTCGAGCTTGATTACGCCTTTGTCAGTGTGAATCGTCGCGGTGACTTTTTTGTTGAGCCGCGCAGCGACGCGCCGGTAGAAGAGTTTGTCGTGGCCAGTTTGAACAATGCCGATGCGGTCGGAGAAATCGCCCGCGCCCGTTTGCTTGAGCAAATCAACGGCCTGGCGGCGGACGAGGTGGTCGCGGTCATCGAGAGCGGTCTTGATCGCTTCGATGGCTCGCGGCGTTTTGTATTTGGAGAGCGAGTTGAGCGCAGCCAGTCTGACGTCGTTCTCCGCGTCAGTCCGGCTTTGCGCAATGAGCTTGATCAACACATCGAGATTTTCATCGCTCTGCCAATCGCCAAGCAAGCTCGCGACAGTCGCGCGCACGCTGGCGTCTCGAAGCGGCGCTTGTTGGCGCAAAATCCCCGGCATTCCGGCGGGTTTGAATTTGGCGAGCGCGCGCAAAATCGCTGGCAAGGCGCGAACATCAAGTTTGTCGTGATCGGATTCAGCCAAAAGCACAGAGAGCAGATTCTGCGCCTGTTCTGTTCTGAGTTCGCCGAGCGCCGATGCGAGATTGGCAATCTTGCGCCAATCACCCAGCGGAAGCGAACCTTCATCGAGAGCCGCAAAAAACTCCTTCTCGCCAAATCTGGCAATGGCCATCTCGACCTCCGGATTGGCTCCGACGCCGCCCGCTGTCCTGAGTTGGCGCAGGAAAGGCAACGCCCGCTCATCCTTCAGCGCTCCCAGCGCGGCCACGCATTCGAGCATCAGGTTAAGACTGGGAGGACGTTGGCGATGAAGCATCGCTTTTGGATCGCTCAACTTCGCCAATTCGATCAACGGTTCGACCGCCCGCCGGTCGCCTATCGCCGCCAAAGCTCGCACTGTGTTGACCTGCGCATGCTCGCTTTTGTCGTGAAGCGTTTTCAGCAACGGCTCTACGGCGCGTGAGTCTTTGCTCACGCCTAGCGCTCGCGCGGCGTTCGCCCGCACATCCGCATCGCTGTCGTTCAACGCCTCGATCAAAGCCGGAACCGCGCCGCCAATCGGCCGCCGCAATCGAGCGAGCGCATTGGCGGCTTGCGCGCGAATCTCGGCGTCTTTCGATTTCAACTGCCGCGCAAGCGGCTCAGCCGAAGCCGGAGTTCTGAGCCGCATTAACGCTGTGATCGTCAAAGACGCCGGCAGCTTCTGATCCGCCAAAAGCGCGGCGTCAGTCGCAGGCAAATGCCTGACGAGCGATTGGCCGATCGAGTCGAGCGTCGTCTGTCCGAGCTTTTCGGCGTTTGCCTGAATGCCCGCTATCTTGCCCAGAGCTTCAGCAGATCGAGCGCGCGTTGCTGGCGCAGCTTTGCCGGCTTCGAGGAGGGCCACCAACGCTGGCACGGCCTGCGCGTCTTCCATCTCGCCAAGCGCGAACGCCGCCATTGCGCGAACACGCTCGTCCTTCTCGCTCTGCAACAACTCGATCAGCGCCGCCGTTCCGCGTTTATCGCCGATGCGCCCGATGGCCAAAGCCGCGCGTTCGCGCACAGCAGGCGAGCGGTGTTTGAGCAGTCCCGCCAATTCACCGCCGTTCAAATTGCGCTCGTCTTCGAGTTGAATGACACGGGAGTGGATATTGAGCGGGATGTTCGACTGAGCCTGCGCCACGCTGGTATTAAACAGGAGTGAAGACGATCCCACGAGCCATAGGCCCAATGTCGGTAGCGTCGAAAAACGTTGTTTCATCACACGTACCTCAACAGAAGCAGTGAAGAGATCACGAACAGGATTGGCCCCCAATACTCCATTCGGATAAAAAAAATCGTATGCTTCGGGTAATACACAAATTTTCTCCCTGATTCATCCAATTCCTCAGCGACAATCGGGTTTTTGTTGAGGAGCCGTCCTAAGAACCATACACCTGCCCCAGCGATAGCGAAGATGAGCAGGGAAAATAGCGATGACTCACTCATACCGAAGTATGGCGAGATCTCATTACCGAAGAGATAGATAATCAGAAAAGCCACAAACGCTATTGGCCCCATCCCTGAGTAAATCATCCTTATGCTCCTTTGCTCCGCTCAATATTTCCGGCCCTTCGATTCATAACCTCTGAAATGATGAAGTCGAAAAGCCAATCCGGATCAATGTTGAGACCGTTTGTGATTATGCTGAATCGTTTCAACCCGCTCCATCGAGTTAGAAACCAAATGAGACGGATCAACATTGATCTTTTCGAGATATAGGAATCGCCTTCGTAGACTTCAAGGCAGATGTAATCAGCGGAGCCGAACCCGCGGCGATAAGCTCGCTTGATGTCTAACCAGCGAATCACGCCAACCTTCAACCTTTCATCTAAAACGCCTTCGTCATCCAGTATCAGGTCTCGCCTTTTAAACCATCTATTTTTGATGCGTAGCGGCCATTTTTTCGCAAGCTTCAGATCCGCCCCGCTATTCATCAGTGTCCTCCACTTCCAGCTTCTGTTGTCTTTTTTCTCGCTGTTTCAACCATTCGTTCGACGTCGGCCAACAGCTTCTTCGCGTCGTAAACAATGCCGTCCTTGATCGTCCACTTCACGCCGCCGACGCGCTCGACCTGATTTGTCTGATCGTTCAATCGAATCGCGCCCGTGCCGTACAACACTTTCAGATTCGCAATCGGGTTTTCGGGCACGATGATCAAGTCGGCCAGCTTGCCCGGACGGATGACCCCGAACTCCATCGGGCGGCCCTGCTGCTGCGCAAGCAACTCCGCGCCGTTGAACGTCGCCGAGCGGATCACTTCGAGCGGATGAAATCCCGCTTCCTGCAACAACTCAAGCTCGCGAATATATTCGAAGCCGTAGGTCTTGTATATGAATCCTGAATCCGAGCCGGTCGTGACGCGCCCACCGCGATTCTTGAATTCATTCACAAAAGCCATCCAGAGCCGGTAATTGTTTTTCCATTCGATCTCGTCCTGCGTCGTCCAATTGAACCAGTACGAGCCGTGAGCCTGGCGGCTGGGTTGATAGAACTTCCAGAGCGATGGCAGCGTGTAGCGGTCGTGCCATTCGGCCCGCATCGCGCGCATCAGGTCGCGGCTCGCTTCGTAGATCGTGAACGTCGGGTCAATGGTGAAGTTGAGCTTGATCAACTCGTCCATGATCTCGTTCCATTTTTTGCTGCCCGGCGGCGCGGCCTGTTTCCACAAACGCCCGGCCTGGCCGAAGCGGTGCGATTCGTCGTTGTAGTTGTAATCGAGGGGAAAATCCTGCACCACGCGGTCGGCGAAGAGCGATTCGGGCAAGCCGTACCAGTGCTCCATCGAACCCATCCCCATTCGCGCGGCTTGAATGACGTTGGTGCGAACTACGCCGGTCTGAGCCATGTGCGTCGTTGAACCCATCTGCAACTTCTTCGCTTCATCGAGCAGCGCGCTCAGGATTTCAGGATCGTAGATCGAATCGCCGCCGATGACTTTGAAACCGTCCGCGCCTTTCTGCTTCGCCCAGCGGACGTATTCGCGCGCAAGCTCAGGCGTGATGATCTGGCCCTTGTCCCAACCCATCCCCGGACGGACGTAAACGTAAATGCGCGGCGCGACGATCTCGTTCTTCGCGCTTCGTTCACGTTCGCGCAGCGTCCAATCAACGCCGTTGCCTGAACCGGGATCGCGGACGGTCGTCACGCCGTGCGCCATCCACAGCTTGTAAACGTATTCGGCGGGCGTGCCCTGCGCGACGCCGCCGATGTGCCCGTGGCAATCAACCAGACCGGGCAGCACGTACATCCCGCTCGCGTCAATCTCCTTCACGCCTTTGGCCGGGCGGTTCGCTTCGCGTATTGCCACCTTCGGGTAACCTACGCTTCTGATCTCCTTGATCCGGTTGTTTTCGACGACGATGTCAACGGGGCCGATGGGCGGAGCGCCCGCGCCATCAATCATCGTCGCGCCGCGAATGACAAGGCGCTCAAACGGCCCTTCGCTTTCGCCCGATTTGCGGTCGGGGCCGGGTTGGATCGAGCGTTGAGCTTGCGCGTAAACCGCAAGGCAGCCGAGGGCGAACAGGAAGATTACGAGCCACGAGTGGCGCAACAGACGTGACATAACTTTTCTCCTTTGAAGATGTGGTTGATTTTTACCGCGCGGTTGAAGGAGCGAAGAATGAACCCTTTCGCTGGCTAACGCAAGACCGCAAAGGCGAGCTTGCATTCCGCCCCTCGTGTTGCCATCATCTCACTGACATTTCAGCGCAAATTCAACGCATCAATTTTGCGGTATAAAGCGGAGGATAGTTGATGGACACGATCACGATTACTCCTGAAAGCTCCGATCTCCCTGAAACCATCTGGCACGCTGCGTCTGGCGGTAAAACTTCTTTCGGCAAAACCGCTGGCGAAGCGCTCGACAAGCTTACTCCGCTTCTGGACAGCGATACTTCCGGGGTAATGGTAGTTGTTCAGCCAATGCGCCCGGATCGTTTCTTCACAAGCGAACAGCGAAACAAACTTGAGGAGTTGATGCGGCTGTGGCGAGCCGCGCGCGACGCAGGCAGCCAATTTCCGCCTGAAAAACAGGCCGAGTTAGAGGCATTGGTCGAAGCTCAACTGGAAGGCGCCGCGCGTCGCGCCGAAGCGATGCTTGCCGACATCAAGGCATGAACCCGAAATATCCTTTCGTCGCTGATCGCGCGCGCCACCGCTGCGAGTACTGCCACGCTCCCGAAGAAGGCTTCAATTTTCATTTCGAAGTCGAACACATTATTCCACTGACCCTGGGCGGCTTGGACGAATACTTCAATCTTGCCCTGGCCTGCACTGCCTGCAATCTTTTCAAATGGGTATACATCGCCAGCTTTGACGTTGTCACACAAGCCGAGGTTCCGCTCTTCAACCCTCGCCAGCAATCGTGGGAAGAACATTTCCATCCGGATTTAGCCACTGGCGAAATCCAGGGGCTGACCGCCACAGGGCGCGCGACCATCGCGTGTTTGCGAATCAACAGCGCCGATCAATTGAGAGCGAGGCGCTTGTGGATTGCCCAGAGGCTGTTCTTGTAACTTTACCATCACGGATAACCTTCGCTTATGAAACTCTACAAAACCGAAAACGGCCCCGTGCTCGAAGAACGGGGCGATTATTATCAACTCGCCGAAGCTGATTGGGATGTGCTGATCAACCGCACCGATCACGAGTTGGTTTTGACCAGCATGACTCGCCGGGCCACGCGCTTGCCGAACTTCTCGCTCGAAACCGACGCGCTTGCGCCAATCGGAAATCAGGAAGTCTGGGCGGCGGGCGTGACTTATTTCCGCAGCCGGACGGCTCGAATGGAAGAATCGAAATCGGCGGGCGGCGGTGATTTTTATGATCGCGTTTATACCGCCGACCGGCCTGAGTTGTTTTTCAAATCCACGCCGAGCCGCGTCGCCGGGCCGAATCAGGGCGTGCGCATCCGCCGCGATTCGAAATGGAATGTGCCGGAGCCGGAACTGGCGCTGGTCGTCAACTCGCTCGGCCAGATCATTGGCTACACCATCGGCAACGACATGAGTTCGCGCGACATCGAGGGCGAAAACCCGCTCTACCTGCCGCAGGCGAAAGTCTACGCGCAAAGCTGCGGCCTCGGCCCCGGCATTCTGATTCGTCAGAAACCGCTGCCTGCTGAGACGGAAATTCACATGGAGATCATCCGCTCGTGCGCGACCATCTTTCACGGTCAAACGCGATTGAGCGAGTTGAAACGCACGCCGGAAGAACTGGTCGAATATCTTTTCCGCGACAACACATTTCCCTACGGCTGTTTTCTGCTGACCGGCGCCGGCATCGTCCCGCCTGACGAATTCACGCTGGCGGTCGGAGACGAAATTCGCATCACGATTGAACCGATTGGTACATTGGTCAATTACGTGACGCTAGCCTAGGTTTCAGGTTTCAGGTTTGAGGTTTGAGATGGAATTACACGGTAAGAGCATAATCGCAGGTAAGGCGGTTGAAGACGGCGGGAAGAAGTTTCAAGCCTTCGCTCCACAACGAGGCGTAGCAATCGAGCCGCAGTTTGAAGAAACCTCGGTGTGGCACATCAATCAGGCAATGGAAGCGGCTGAAGCGGCGTTTCACGAATACCGAAAGCTTTCGGCTGAACAGCGCGCCAACTTCATCGAAAAGATCGCGGACGAAATCGTCGCCCTCGGCGACGCGTTGATCGAACGCGCTCACGTCGAAACAGCTTTGCCGAAAGATCGCCTGACGGGCGAGCGCGGGCGCACGGTCAACCAATTGCGGATGTTCGCCGAACTGATCCGCGAAGGCTCGTGGGTTGACGCGCGCATTGATCGCGCGATTCCCGACCGGCAGCCGCTACCGAAACCTGACATCCGCCGGATGCTGATCCCGATTGGCCCGGTGGCCGTTTTCGGCGCGAGCAATTTCCCGCTCGCGTTTTCGGTCGCGGGCGGCGACACGGCTTCGGCGCTTGCGGCGGGCTGTCCCGTCGTGATCAAAGCGCATCCCGCGCATCCGGGAACTTCGGAGATGGTTGCGCGCGCAATCGCAAAAGCTGTTGATGTGGAGAGAATGCCTGCGGGAGTTTTTTCGATGCTGCAAGGAGCGGGTCACGAAATCGGCGTCGGATTGGTCAAACATCCGTTGACCAAAGCTGTCGGCTTCACAGGCTCTTTACGCGGCGGGCGCGCGTTGTTCGACGCCGCCGCGAGCCGTCCCGATCCGATTCCGGTTTATGCCGAGATGGGCAGCGTCAATCCCGTCATCATCCTGCCCGGAGCTTTGCGCGAACGCGCGGACGTAATCGCCGAAGGATTGAAAAATTCGGTCACGCTCGGCGTCGGCCAGTTCTGCACTTGTCCGGGGCTGGCCGTCGGTATGCTCGATGAAAACTTCGCGCAGTTCGCCGGCAGGCTCAACGGTCTGATCTCAGGCGCGCAGCCCGGAACGATGCTCTATCCCGGCATTCTGGAAAGCTACGAAGAGGGCGTGAAAAGGCTAAGCGAGATTGAAGGATTGCAAACAACTCAATCGCAGATCGAGCCTGACTCGGCGAAAACTGAAGCGCGGCCCAGCGTCTTCGCCACGAACGCGCGGACGTTTTTGCGCCATCACGAACTCAGCGAAGAGGTCTTTGGTCCATCCACAGTCGTCGTCAGTTGCGACACGCGCGAGGAGATGGAACGCGTCGCGCGCAAGTTGGAAGGCCATCTGACCGCGACGATTCACGGAACAGCCGAAGATTTGCGCGACCACGCCTGGCTGGTTTCGATTCTGGAAAACAAAGTGGGAAGATTGATCTTCAACGGTTACCCGACCGGCGTCGAAGTCTGCTCCTCGATGCAACACGGCGGGCCGTATCCGGCGACGACCGACTCGCGCACGACATCGGTCGGAACGGCGGCGATTTACCGCTTCGCGCGCCCGGTCTGTTATCAAAACTTTCCGCAGGAGGCTTTGCCGGCCGAGTTGAGAAACGCAAATCAGCGCGGCATCTGGCGGCTGGTGGACAATCAATTGACGAAAGATGACGTATAAAAAGCTAAACAGCCCTTGCCGGCCTTCTCATCCGCTACTCCAACAAGAAGAGCGAACGCGAAACAGGCGGAAATAACGGAAAAGACGGAAAAAAACTCTTTCGGGTTCTTTCCCGTCTTTTCCGTTATTTCCGCCTGTTCCGCGTACTTTCTACTCCCCTCTACAAACCGGTCAATCCACGTCGTAAAGCTTGATCGGCTTGTCCTGAAGGTATTTATCGAACCAGTTCACGATGTGCTGCAAACGTTCGATGCGATGCCAGGGCGCGCCCGAACGCGACAGTTCGTGAGATTCGTTCGGGAAGCGCACCATCACGGTCGGAATTTTGCGATACTTCAACGCGCGGAACATCGCTTCGCCGCCTTCGTTCGGAGGCGTGCGCCAATCGGCTTCGCCCTCGATGAACATCATCGGCGTCGTGACATTTTTGATGTGGGTGATCGGCGAACGATTGACGAAATCCTGCGGGTCTTCCCACGGCGCGCCGCGAAACCACGTCGGCTGGAAGAGCGTGAAATCAGCCGTGTACCAGAAGCCCGCCCAATCAGAGATCGAACGCTGCGACACGGCTGCTTTGAAACGCTGCGTGTGGCCGACAGTCCAGTTGGTCAACACGCCGCCGCCGCTGCCGCCGGTCACGCCCATCTTCGTTTCGTCAATGTAGCCACGCTTCAAAACATCATCCACGCCCGCCATCAAGTCTTTGTAATCGTCGCCTGGATAGTTGTACTGGATGATATTGCCGAAGTCCTGGCCGTAGCTGGTGGAGCCGCGCGGGTTGGTGTAAAGCACAACGTAGCCTTTCGCCGCCATCCACTGAAATTCGTGCGTGAACGTGAAGCCGTAAGCAGCGTGCGGCCCGCCATGAATTTCCAGGATGAACGGATACTTTTTCGATGCGTCGAAATTGGGCGGCTTCTGAATCCAGCCCTGAATCTTCCTGCCGTCGAAGCTCGTGTACCAGACCTCTTCGGGGTGCGTCAGGTTGAGTTGCGAAAACAACTCATCGTTGATCTTCGTCAACTGCGTCAGCCTCCCCGAAGCGGTGTCGAGCAGGAAGATGTCGCCGATGTTGACAGAAGATGAAATCAGCAAAGCCATCTTCGACGCGTCCGGCGTCGCCGTGTAAGCCTGAACGTCGTGGTCGCCGGTTGTCACGGCCTCGACCTTGCCCGTCGCGGCTTCAATCCGTTTCAGATTCGCGCGCCCGTGTTCGGCGACGTTGACGAATAGCCAGCGGCCATCTTTGCTCCAAATCACGCTGCCTGGGCTTCCGCCGCGCGGCGCGCGTTGATCGCCGCCAATGCCGCCGCCGATGTCGAAATCATAGTTCGCCGTCAGATTCTTCGGCGCCGCGCCGGCTTCGTTATTGGCCACGAACAAATCGGGCTGCGTGTAGGACTGGATCGGCTTGCGCGTCAGCGAGCCGCCGAACGCAATGCGCTTGCCGTCATCGCTGAAGCTGTAGCCGCGCATCCCGCCGTCGAAGCCGATGATCTTCTTCTCGTCGCTCCCGTCGGGCGCAATCGAGTAGAGATCGGTATGCGGCGGTTCGTAGTAAGGCTCCAACACGCGGTTGGCCGTGAAGTAAATCCGCTTGCCGTCGGGCGACCAACTGAAATTGCCTTCGTCGAAATTGCCTTTGGTGATCTGCTTCGCTTTCGGCGTCTCGCCAGGAGAAGTAGGCGCGGCGACAGTCCAGATGTGCGTCTTCGCTTTCGGGTTCAGATAGCCGGGGCCGTTGAAGCGATAGGTCGCGCGCGTGATGACGCGAACGTCGCTGACACGCTCCGGCGGCTTCTCTTTCACTTCGCCGCCTTCGGTCATCGCTTTTTCTTTTTTACTCAAATCTTCCGAACTGGAGAAAGCGATTGTCTTCCCGTCCGGCGACCATTCAGGCGCGCCCGCGCCGCGCGGGACATTGGTCAACGGCTGAGCCTCGCCGCCATCAAACGCGAGCAGGTAAATTTGCGGCGGCTGCGGCTTGCCTTCTTTTTCAGCGGAGCGAACGAAGGCTAATTGCTTGCCATCGGGCGACCACCGCGGCGACGAATCGCGCGGCCCTGCTGTCAATTGCCGCGCCGGGCCGCCCGCCGTCGGCACAATCCACAACGCCGAGTCGTAGCGGTCGGCCTTCTGATTCACCCACACGCGAACAAAGGCGACGCGCGATCCATCAGGCGAAATCTGCGGATCGGCTGCCCAAACGAATTTGAACAAATCCATTTCAGTGATCATCCGCTTCTGAGCGCCCCGTGAGGCGGCGGGAATGATCAACGCAATCATCAACAGAGACGCAAGCCACAGACTGGCGCGGCGATACGTGCGATTCATAGCGATGCTCCTTGTAGAGGTTTAGAAACTCGGTGAAGTTACGGCGCGGGATTTGTAACACACTGAAGCAAGCATTTCCACGACGGTGGTCTGGGATCGCAAAAATGCGCCCTGATAAAATTCTAGACAGTTGAAAAATTCTTGTGGTATAGATTACAGACATCAGGATGATTTCTATGACAACTCCTCCTGCCTCCGATCTTTCCGAAGCAATACTACATTTTCCAACCACGCCCCTCATTCCCGCTGGAGACAGTAATGAATCAAAAATCGTGTGCGCTATTGAACTTTGCTTTTATCGCCCTGCTGCTTACGTCACTCATCACATTCCCCGCGCGAGCGGCAAGCGTAACTGAGTATGTCGCGCCGACAGCGAATAGCGGTCTTGGCTCGATCACTGCTGGCCCTGATGGCGCCCTGTGGTTCACTGAGGCCACGGGCAACAAAATCGGGCGCATCACTCCGGGCGGCGTGATTACTGAATTTCCGCTTCCAACAGCCAACAGCAATCCGGGAAACATCGTCGCCGGTCCCGACGGAAATTTATGGTTTACTGAACACAACCCCGCAAGAATCGCGCGAATCACGCCGAGCGGAACGATCACAGAGTTTCCTCTCCCTGACAGCAATGCGAAGCCGTACTCTCTGGCCACCGGAAAGAAGGGGCCTCTTTGGTTCGTTATCACGCCGGGTAGTAACATAGGAGCAATCACGACCAGCGGAGTAATCACGGAGCATACGCTTGACAACATCAGAGCAGTTGCCGTTGATGGCGATGGGAATTTGTGGGTAGCGCGAAACACTATGGTTGTCATTCCAGGCCCTAATGGAGGGATGCGCGAAAAAGGCGAAATTTTGAAATTAACGCCTGACGGCAATCAGACAGGGATTTTTGGCTATAACGGCGGGCGGCTGGCCTCGATCAACAGTCTGGCTGTTGGCCCGGATGGGAACATCTGGCACTCGGCCTGGGAGCAGTTTACACTTCAGCCCGGCCCACAATCCTATCTGCCGCCGCGAACGGGAAGTGGCAGTATCTCCAAACAAACATTCGATTCCCCTTTTCCTGCCCTCTCCGTCGGTGAAATGAACGTCTACGGTTTCATCACCGGCCCTGACGGGAATTTCTGGTTCGGGAGTAACAACGGCAAAACATTCGTAAGACTGACTCTGGGCGGAGCATTGTCCTTCCATGAATTCGGCAGCGATCATTTTTACAATGGTCTCACTGTAGGGCCGGATCGAAACTTCTGGTTCGTAGACACCGCGCGGAACATCATCGGCAAGCTGGTTCTCGACTTATCCGCTCCGAACTCGGCGGCCATTGTCAGATCGTCGAATTATTACGGCGGCACAGTGGCTGTTGATTCAATCGCCAGCCTCTTCGGCTCCGGCCTGACCACTGCCACTCAATCGGCGATGTCGCTGCCGCTGCCTGAATCTCTCGGCGGAGTTTCAGTCAGAGTCAAAGACAGCAACGGCGTCGAACGCGCTGCGCCGTTGTTCTTCGTCTCGCCTTCGCAGATCAATTTTCAAATTCCTGCCGGTCTTGCCAACGGCAACGCGACGATCACTGTGATAAGCGGCGATGGGCAGGCGATCTCAACAGGCTCGACGATCATTGATAACACCGCGCCGGGATTGTTTTCAGCCGATGCGAGCGGAAAGGGTTTGGCGGCGGCTGTGCTGTTGCGCGTGAAGGCTGATGGTTCGACAGTTTATGAGCCTGTGTCGCGGCGCGACGCTGAAAACAAACTGATCGCGGTACCAATTGATTTCGGCGCTGAGAGCGATCAGTTGTATTTGGCGCTGTTCGGTTCCGGCTTGCGCGGCTATCGAAACGCCTGTGGTGGTGGCGCGAGTTGCCAGATCATGGCTCGCGTCGGGCTGACTGACGTTCAGGTCACTTACATCGGGGCACAAGGCGATTTGGCTGGGCTGGATCAAATCAACATTCAATTGCCCCGTGCTCTGACTCGAAACGTCACGACAAGAATAAATCTGACGATCAACGGCAAATCTCTCAACGCCGTTGAGGTGGTCATCAAATAATGATTCGGCTCACAACTTCTCGAACCGAGAGTAATGCCGCGCGCGCTGTTCGGCGACCGACGAGTTGGCTTCGGCGAACAACTCGCGCGCGCGGTTGAAATCGCGCGCGTCCATCGCGTCTTTGAGCGATTGCAGTTCGGCGATCAAACTTCCGAGCGCGTTTGAAATGTTCGGCTGATTGGTCAAACAGATGTCGCGCCACACGCTCCACGCGCTTGCGCCAAGCCGCGTCATATCCCGCCATCCGTTTGCGGCCAATCGCTGCGCCAGTTCACGATCAGCAACTTCGCCGTCGCGTTCGGCTCCGAGCAACGACGCCAGCGCGCTTGCGGCGAGTTGCGGCAGATGGCTGATCAATGCGACTGCGGCGTCGTGGGCTTCGGGTTCGGCCAGCAGGACTCGCGCGCCGATTTGTTCGACAACCGTTTTGAACTGATTGAATCGAGCTTCGTCAATTCCCTGCTCCAACATCTTCTCAACCACGAGGGCATAAGTCGCGCGGTCGAAGAGATCGGCTCGCGCGTATTCGACGCCGGTGTGTTCGCTGCCCGCCATCGGGTGGCCGCCGATGAACGTCACGCCCGCCGGCAACGACTCACGCGCGACGCGGCAGATTTCGACTTTAGTGCTGCCGGCGTCGGTGACTATCGCGCCCGGTTTGATCTGCGATGATTTTGTCCGCAGAAAATCAATGATCGCGCCGATGGGCGAAGCCAGATAGATCAGATCGGCCTCGCAGACTTCGCCGCGATCAAAGCTTTCTTCAATGGCGTCGGCGACGCCGCGTTCGACCGCGAGTTTGGGTGACCGTTTGCCGCCGCAAGCCGTGATCCGACCTGTGAATCCGGCGCGGCGAAGCGCGAGCGCGAACGATCCGCCGATCAAGCCGCATCCGGCGACGCAGACGTGTTTGAAACCGCCGGCGCCGCTCACAACTTTCTCTCCACAGCCGGAGCGATCATGCGAAGCTGATTTGCGAGTTTGTCGAATTGTTCGAGGGTGAGCGATTGCGCGCCGTCCAGTAACGCGTGGTCGGGATCGTGATGAACTTCGATCATCAAACCGTCGGCCCCGGCGGCGACCGCCGCGCAGGCCATCGGCGGAACTTTGTCGCGGCGGCCCATCGCGCGGCTCGGATCAACGATGATCGGCAGATGCGAAAGTTTTTTGATCACGGGAATGGCCGAAAGGTCGAGCGTGTGGCGGGTGTAAGTCTCGAACGTCTTGATGCCGCGCTCGCAGATGATCACCTGATGATTGCCGCAGCGCATCACGAAATCGGCGGCCATCAACGTCTCTTCAATCGTCGCTGAAGCCCCGCGCCGCAGCGTCACGGGCTTGCCCAGCTTCGCAAGCTCTTTGAGCAACGCGTAATTCTGCATGTCGCGCTCGGTGATTTGAACGATGTCAACGTAGCGCGCGAACAGAGGCAATTGCGCGGCGTCGAAGATTGTCGAAAGCGTCAGCATCCCGTGACGGTCGGCGACTTCGCGCAGCAGCCTCAAGCCCTCTTCGCCCAGGCCCTGAAAGCCGTACGGATCGCCGCTGATTCTGAACGCGCCGCCGCGCAAGACGCGCACACCCTGACGGCCGAGCGTCGCCGCAATCGTCTCCATCTGCTCGCGGCTCTCGACGACGCCGGGGCCGGCCATCACGACCACCTGCTCTCCGCCGATCACCACGCCGTTGATGTTGATCCGCGCGCCTTCGGGTTTGAACGCGCGCGCAGCCAGCTTGTACGGCGAACTGACGCGCACGACTTTGTTGACGCCTTCCATCAATTCAAGCTCGCGCATGTCAGCGATGCGCGAACCGACCGCGCCAAGCAGCGTGTAACGCGCGCCTGTCGAGCGGTGAATGTCGAAACCGAGATTGACCAGACGATCCACGACCCGGACGATCTGCTCTTCGGCCACGTTTTCTTCCATCACGATGATCATAAAAATTGTGGGGGTAGGGAGTGGGGAGTAGGGAGTGGGGATCGGAAATCACTCCCCACTCCCCTCTCCCTACCCTTCACTCCCTTCTTCTTTACTCGCTTCTATGCGTTCGATGCGCCGGGCCTCGTCAATCACGCGCTCGAACAATCGGCG